>Ga0207671_10000827_pt1 | contig 39300 bp, 34 predicted proteins | sample KBSC24metaG_FD_184352 | JGI IMG/M metagenome (GOLD analysis project Ga0207671, IMG submission 184352) | Corn rhizosphere microbial communities from Kellogg Biological Station, Michigan, USA - KBS C2-4 metaG (SPAdes) (version 2) | ecosystem: Host-associated > Plants > Roots > Rhizosphere > Soil...
TCTGAATATTGTCTTGCTCCAGGCAGAACCGTACGTGCAGATCTTTTACGATACGGGAACCTTTGTTTGTCAGGCGGCGGGCGACAAAGACGGGCTGCGTGTTGCCCGGGCCAAAAGGTTGCATTTGCTCCAATATATTATAAAAGGTGGGGCTGATAGCCTGGAAGCGAAGTTCCGCGTCGATGGTTAATTCAGGCACCAGGGAAAAGGGTTGTATCGTAGCCGCAACTGTCTCTTCGAATTTAAGAGAGAATGCAGCGACCTGGTCGGGCAGGAGCGTGATGCCGGCAGCAGCGAAATGCCCGCCATACCCCAGCAAATGGTCACGACAGGCGTGAATGGCCTCGTAAACATTAAACCCACTGACGCTTCTCGCACTGCCGGCAATCACTTCACCACTGCGGGTAAGGATGACGGTAGGCCGGTAGTACCTTTCTATCAGACGCGAGGCTACAATGCCTACTACACCCTTGTGCCAATGAGGCTGATATAAGACGGTCGACCTGCGGCTGGTATGGCTGAAATCTTTTTCCAGCATGGCCAGCGCCTCTTCGGTCATATTAAGATCTGTCTCTTTCCTGTCAGTATTATCGGCGTGTAACTGAGAGCCATAGGACATCGCTTCCTCAGGACCGGATGCGGTAAAAAGATGGACTACTTTTCTGGCATCATCCATGCGCCCGGCTGCATTTACCCTGGGGGCGATCATGAAGACCAGATTGGTCATTTTCAGCTGTTTTTGCAGACCGCTCAACTGGATCAGGGCTTTGATACCATTGTTAGGGGACTCATTCGCCTTTTTCAATCCGTAATAGGCCAGGATCCTGTTCTCTCCGTCTACGGGCACGATGTCTGCCGCAATGGCTGTTGCCACCAGGTCCAGATACTGCAAGGCTTCTCCTGCTCCGAACGCCAGCCTTTCTGTCAGCGCCGTTATCAGTTTGAACCCAACCCCACAACCACATAATTCCTTATAGGGATACCGGCAATCTTTTTGTTTGGGATTAAGAATGGCAATGGCAGGCGGAAGCTCCATATCAGGAAGATGATGGTCGCACACGATAAAGTCAATGCCAAGGGTGGCCGCATAAGCAATGAGGTCAATGGACTTAATGCCGCAATCAAGGGATATCACCAACGTAAATCCATTTTCCCGGGCATGATCGATGCCCTGACGGGAAATACCATAACCTTCCCGGTAACGGTGAGGTATATAGAAATCGATCTTTTCCGGAACATAACTTTTCTGCAGGAATTGGAAAAGACAGGCTACTGCCGTAGTTCCATCTACATCATAGTCTCCGTATACCAATATCTTCTCTCCGCGGCGGAATGCATCCTGGATACGCTGCACAGCTTTATCCATATCCTTCATCAGCCAGGGATCATGCAGATCGTCCAGGCGGGGTCGAAAGAAACGTTTCGCCTCGTCAAATATCGTTACGCCGCGCTGTACGAGCATCTGGCAAAGAACTTCGTTGATTCCCAGTGCGGCCTGTAAAGCCTGGACCCTGGCAGGATCCGCGGGTAATATGTTCCAGCGTTTCTCCATGATAAATAGTGAACGGACTTTTAATATTTTCGGTCTGTAGTATATCGGACCAATTCCTCCAGGCCCTTACGGACATCATTATCCTCAAATTCATGCAGAATCGCCAGTGCTTCATCCCGGTAGGTGTTCATCCTGCCAACAGCATAATCGATGCCGCCGGCCTCAACCACCTTTTTGATGACATATTGCACTTTTTCCTGATCCTTATTGCGATTTTTAATAATGAAGATCATTTCTCTTCGGGTAGCCTTATCGATATTATTAAGGGTGTATATCAGGGGAAGAGTTAATTTTTTTTCCTTTATATCATTGCCGGTAGGCTTCCCGATGGCTTCCGTGCCGTAATCAAAGAGGTCATCTTTTATCTGAAAGGCAATACCCACTTTCTCTCCGAATTGCCTTAACTTCTCTGTAACAACTTCATCGTGAGAAGCCGCAAATGCCCCTGCCGCACAGGAGGACGCCAAAAGAGAGGCGGTTTTGCTTCGGATGATGTCAAAATAGATGTCTTCGCTGAGATTCAGCGACCGTGATTTTTCTATCTGCAGCAGCTCTCCCTCGCTCATCTCCCGAACTGCGTTTGATAGAAGCTGTAATACCCTGAAATCACTATGGTTTAATGAAAGTAATAAACCCTTTGACAGCAGGTAGTCTCCCACCAGTACGGATATCTTGGTCTTCCATAACGCATAGGTGGAAAAAAAACCCCTTCTTTCCAGCGACTCATCCACGACATCGTCATGCACGAGGGTTGCGGTATGCAGTAATTCGACTAACGAGGCTGCCCGGTAGGCCGACTCATTGACAGGACCACATAGCTTAGCCGATAACAGTACGAACATGGGTCGCATCTGCTTGCCCTTCCTGTTGACAATGAACTGCATGATCCTATCCAGTAAAGGGGTCTGGCTCTTTACCGCCTCTTTGAATGTCTTTTCAAAAACGACCAGCTCTTCCCGTAATATGGCTTGTGCTGTTTTCATTAGTAGATAATAGCGACAATATTACACCTTTAAAATATTTTCCGGCCAGTGCATCTAATTTTATATTTCGACTGTCTAACGGTGGCATTAATACAACTTTTATTTTATATGTATTGTTAAAAAAATTTGGTTATTGCGCTCCAATATCTATTTTTGCACCATATTCTTCTCAGGTTTAATTCATTCATTCACATAAACTTCAGTTATGGCAAGTAAAAAATTGACTCTTTTATTTGGGTTACTCTGCCTGCTACTGTCATACTCATATGCCCAGGTCGGTCAGAGTTATGATGTACGGGACTCCTCTCTAATTCCTACCAGACGCCTCGCACAGCACAATGAATTCCTGAATAATGCTTATCCTTTTCCTGCCAAACCAAGAAATGAATGGGAGATCGGTATTAAGGGTGGTTATACATACGGTATTACTGATATTCATAACTGGGGACCTACCGGAGGTTTCGGTGTTCATGTAAGAAAAGCCCTGGGATATGTTTTCTCGCTGCGGGCAGAATATGACTGGATCAGACTGAGAGGGTTGAGCTATCAGCCAACTCAGGCTTATGGCAGAAACCCTGTTCTTGGCTCTTACTACGGGACTGGTGCGAATGCCGCCGGACCGCTGATCTTTAATAACTTCCGCTCTACTATCCATGAGTTGTCTTTCCAAGGTGTCTTCTCCCTGAATAATATCAATTTTCATAAAGCCAAGACTGGCTGGAATGCGTACATCTTCGGCGGCCCTGCCCTGATGACTTACAGCACTTTTATGAAAACGGTAAATAGCTCGGGCACTCCTTACGACTACACCAGCGTGCTCACCCAGTTCCCCAATCAGAACTATAAAGACAGGAAGGATATCCTCAAGGCCGTAAAAAATATCATCAATGGCGACTGGAGTACAATGGCTGAAAGAGGCTCTGCCAATGGCACGCTGGGCGGCGCCCCGCTCGCGCTTGCCGGTGTTGTGGGTATCGGCTTTCAGTTCAAGCTGAATGATAAATTCAACATCGCCGTTGAAGACAAGTATACATTTACTTCCTCTGATCTCATCGATGGACAACAATGGCAGAACAACTATACTCCCGGTGCTGTTCAAAGTATTGCCCAGACAAGATCTGCCGATTCCTATAACTTCCTTTCCATTGGTCTCAATTACAATATTTTCGGCAAACATGCGGTTGAGCCCCTCTGGTGGCTGAATCCTCTGGATTATGCTTACAACGAGATCAATGCTCCCCGTCACATGAAGTTGCCCAAGCCAGTGTTGGATGACGCAGATGGCGACGGTGTTACCGACCAGTTCGATCTGGAACCCAACACTCCGAAAGGCAGCCCGGTTGATTCCCATGGTGTAAGCCGTGATACCGATGGTGATGGCGTTCCTGATTTCAAAGACAAGGAACTGATCACACCGACGCAATGTCAGCCAGTTGATGCCGACGGTGTAGGTAAATGCCCGGATCCGCAATGTTGTAAAGATCTGCGCGCTTACATTGATTCCAATGGTATCACAGGCCGCGGTAACTGTCATATCGGCGATCTGCCCAGCATCAGCTTCAAGGGCCGTTCTGTAGCGCTGAGCAAGGATGCCAAAGCATTGCTCGCCAGCACAGCCGAAAAATTGCGCAACAACCCCAATTGTAAGATCGCTGTGATCGGATATGGTGAATCCAGCAAGGCAGCTCAACAGCTCAGCTGGGATAGGGTGAACTCTGTTATCAACTATCTGGTTGAAAAAGAGGGTATTAGCTCCGACAGATTTATCTTCCGCTATGGCCAGAGCGGTGGCGAAGAGAACACCGTTGATATGAAAGACGGCACAGGGGAAGAAGGACCGAACACCGTACCGGCTCCGCACCCGAACCTGCATAAAAAATAAAAGGTTAAAATCCTGATACAAAAGGGCGAGCTGCAGGCTCGCCCTTTTTATATCTTATATTTGTCCAAAAACCGTAACTTTGCAAGCCTTTATGCGTCTACTTACCGTTTTATTCTTAGGGATCGTCTTACTCACTTCTTGTTCGCATTTTTCTAAAGTGTTGAAAAGCAATGACTATGATTATAAACTGCGGATGGCAGACAAATACTACGCAGAAAAAGAGTATGGCCACGCCCAGCAGTTATTCGAGGAGCTTTTCCGGGTCTTTAAAGGCAGCGAGCATTTTGAGGACATTTATTACAAATTTGCCTATTGTGCGTACTACCTGAAGGACTATGCCAATGCAGAAAATCTCTTCAAAGGTTTTGTGGAAGTGTTTCCGAATAGCAATAAGGCGGAAGAAATGGATTACATGAGGGCGTATACGTTTTACAAACAGTCGCCAAAGGTCGATCTTGATCAAACCAATACCACCAAGACCATTGGTTTTATGCAGGCCTTTATCAATACTCACCCGGGGGCCGAGAAGACAAAGGAAGCCACCGAGATCATTGATAAGTGCCGGGCTAAAATGGAATTGAAAGATTATAAAAGCGCCCAGTTATATTTCGACCTGGCTTATTACAGGGCTGCCGGCGTAGCCTTGAACAGCCTGATGACCAGCTATCCGGATTCAGAAAAAAGTGAGGAATATAAGCTGCTGATAATCAAATCATACTATCAATTCGCCTTGCAAAGTGTCGAAGAGAAAAAGGAAGATCGTTTTGGCCAGGTCGTTACACAATGCAATGAGTTTTTTGATCGTTTTCCAGATAGCAAACTGACTAAAACTGTACAGGAATACCTGAACATATCTCAAAATAATCTTAAATCATTAAAAAATGAGCAGGTTAAGAAGGCAAGTTAATGCGAACACTACCAATGTAGTGGAGACGAAGAACCTCACCGATATCAAGGCTAAGACCGGCAATCTGTACGAGTCTATCGCCATTATCGCCAAGAGGGCCAATCAGATCAATATCTCCCTGAAGGAAGAGTTGCATAACAAACTGGAAGAGTTTGCCAGCCATACCGACAGCCTGGAGGAGATCCATGAGAATAAGGAGCAGATCGAGATCTCCAAGGCGTATGAGCGCATGCCCAATCCGGCTTTATTAGCTACTCAGGAATTCATGGACGAGAAGATATACTATCGTCGCAATGATGACGATCTCTTCAAATAAGATGGGCCCGTATGATAATCTTACGGCAGGGTGCTCGCCAGCGCCCTGCCGTCCTTATTTATAATAATCATGTTACAGGGAAAAAAGATATTATTAGGTGTCACGGGGAGTATTGCCGCTTACAAATCGCTGCTGCTGATCAGAGCGCTGGTCAAAGAGGGGGCAGAGGTAAAAGTGATCCAGACCCCTTCTTCCAGGGATTTTGTCACACCCCTGTCCCTGGCAACCTTGTCTAAAAATCCTGTACTTTCCGATCTGTTTGCTGGAGATACATGGGCCAATCATGTTCAGCTGGGCCGTTGGGCCGATGTGCTGCTGATAGCGCCGTTAAGCTGCAATACCCTGGCTAAAATGGCGCAGGGGCTCTGTGATAATCTGCTGCTGGCCACGTATCTATCTGCAGTTTGTCCGGTGGTTGTGGCCCCCGCCATGGATGAAGATATGTGGCATCATCCTTCCACTCAGGCAGGTCTGGACCGCCTGATCTCCTTTGGCAACAACATCATCCCCGTAGAAAAAGGAGAGTTGGCCAGCGGGTTGTTTGGAGATGGGAGAATGGCTGAGCCGGAAACTATACTTGACTACTTAAGGAAACTGCTGGATAGAAAAAAAGACCTGGCCGGTAAAAAAGCCCTGGTAACAGCCGGGCCCACGCATGAAGCCATCGATCCCGTCCGGTTCATCGGAAATCATTCTTCCGGTAAAATGGGCGTCGCCCTTGCAAAAACGCTTGTGCAACGGGGCGCCATTGTCGACCTGGTGCTGGGGCCCTCCGCGCTGACGATCGACATGCCTGGTCTTACCCTCCACCGGGTGACCTCGGCGGAAGAAATGTATACCCGTTGTCTGGAAAAATTTCCGGAAATCGATATTGCCGTGCTGTCGGCAGCCGTGGCTGATTATACTCCTGTGGTGAAGGCTACGGAAAAGATCAAAAAAAATGACGGCACCCTGGTACTGGAGCTGACCAGAACAAAAGACATTCTGAAGACGCTGGGGAGCCTGAAAAAAAAGGGCCAGCTGGTCATTGGTTTTGCCCTGGAGACCACCGGTGAAAGAGACTATGCATTGGGCAAGCTGAAGTCAAAAAATGCCGATCTCATCGTTCTCAATTCATTGAATGACGATGGGGCAGGGTTTGGGTTCGACACCAATAAAATTACCATTTTCGGCAGTGACGGCAGTGAACAGGCCTTCCAGCGGAAACCCAAGCAACAAGTGGCTGAAGATATCGTTGATAGTATTGTAAAACTGTTGTATGCGTAAAAGATATTTATTACTGATCATCCTGCTTACTATTTTGCTGCCTGGTCTTCGTGCCCAGGAGTTCCAGGCAAATGTCTCTGTCATCGCCAGCAGGCTTCCATCTACAGTGGATCACAAAATATTTCAGACCTTACAATCGCAACTCTATAATTTCATCAACAACAGGAAATGGTCTAACGAAGGTTTTCAGAACAACGAAAAGATCGTTTGCAATTTTCTGATCAACGTTAGTTCGGCTGGCGACAACAATACTTTTCGCGCTAGCCTTACCGTACAGGCCGGTCGCCCTGTCTACAACTCGTCTTACCAAAGTCCGCTGGTCAATTTTCAGGATGAGAATTTCAGTTTCCGGTACGTAGAATATCAACCCCTGGATTTTAATGAGAACCGCGTCCAGGGGTCTGAGCCTTATGCGGCGAATCTGACGGCTGAAATTGCCTATTATGCCTACCTCATTCTGGGGCTTGATTTTGATTCATTCACTTTGCGTGGGGGAGACCCTTATTTTCAAAAAGCATTGAATATAGTGAACAATGCGCCCGATAGCAGGGACATTACCGGCTGGAAACCTTTCGACGGCATCCGTAACCGTTATTGGCTGATCGAGAATCTCACCAACAGTAAATATACACTTATCCATGACGCCTATTACAGTTACTATCGCACGGGAATGGATCAGTTGTATGATAAAGAGGCAGATGGGAGAACGGCTGTACTCAATGCATTGAATATGTTGAATACCGTCAATTCAGAAACGCCGAATACCATGATCCTCCAGTTCTTCTTTCAAAGCAGGTCTAACGAGGTGTCGAGGATCTTTCTGAAATCTCCGCCGGATGAGAAGGCAAGGGCGCTCGATCTTCTTACCAAATTGGATATTTCGAACATCAATAAATACAAACAAGACCTGCAATGACAAGAATGATCGCCGGCCTGCTGGCCGTCATGCTGTTGGCAGCCGGCGGCTGTTCGGATAAAAATAGCGTCCCGACGGGCATTCTTCCCCACGAAAAAATGGAAGCCGTCATGTGGGATGTTATCCAGGCGGAGCAATATTCATCTAACTACCTCGTAAAAGATTCTGCCCATTTGGATCTGAAGTTGGAAAATCTCCGCTTGTATGACGAAGTGTTCCGGCTGCACCAGGTGTCAAGAGATGAATTTCGTAAAAGTTACCAGTACTATCTGGGCCGGGCAGACCGCGCCCAGGTCCTTTTCGACAGTCTGCTTGCCAGGGGCAATCGTCTACGGACAGAGAGCTATACCCGCCCGCCCCGGCCTGTTGGCACTACTCTTCCGGCTGCTGCTCCGTCCCCGCTGCCCACTCCCCGCCACATGATCACCCCCACCTCCGCGCCCCCTTCCAACCCTGCAGCCGCTCGCCACAACCCGGCAGGTTCTGCCCTCACCCCGCTGAAGAAATCGCCCAATTCGTCCCCATTATTGCTGGATTCGGCTCGCAGACGGCGCTTCCTGTCCGGACAAAGGCCATTTAAACGCCCCGACTCCGTAATAAGGCCTTGAAAACCTCCTGCTTAATCGTATATTCAAAGTAAATTTCTTGCCTGATGAAAAAAGTTGTTGCCGGAGCCGACGCTGCCATCCATGATATCAGGGATGGAGCAGTCATTATGTTGGGTGGGTTTGGATTATGTGGAATACCAGAAAATTGTATAGCCGCCCTGACCCGTAGTGGTGTTCACCAACTTACTTGTATCTCCAATAATGCCGGAGTCGACGACTTCGGCCTCGGTCTGCTGCTGAAAACTCGTCAGATAAAAAAAATGGTCAGTTCCTATGTAGGTGAAAATGAGGAATTTGAGCGACAATTGCTAAGTGGCGAGCTCGAAGTGGACCTTATCCCACAGGGAACCCTGGCTACCCGGATCCAAATGGCTGGAATGGGTATTCCCGCCTTTTTTACCCCTGCCGGTTATGGTACTGAAATAGCTCAGGGAAAGGAGGTAAGAGAATTTGAGGGAAAACCTTATCTCATGGAATATGCTCTTCATGCTGATTTTGCGATTGTTAAGGCCTGGAAAGGGGATACCCTGGGGAACCTGGTCTTCCGAAAAACTACCCGGAATTTTTCCACTTCAATGGCCAAGGCAGGGAATATAACCATTGCGGAAGTCGAGCAGCTTGTGCAGCCCGGCGAACTGGATCCCGACCAGGTACATGTCCCCGGCATTTATATTCATCGGATATTCCAGGGGAGTGACTATCAGCGGCGCATCGAACGTAGAACGGTCAGGCTCGGAAATTCAGAATAATTCACCCCACCGGCCCCGAGGTCCGGTTCAAAACAAGCTTTATGGCATTGGATAAATTCGGTATTGCGCAACGGATAGCCCGGGAGTTACGGGATGGCATGTATATCAATCTGGGCATCGGCATTCCCACCCTCGTAGCGAATTATATTCCTGCCGGCATTTCCATTATGCTACAGTCAGAAAATGGTATGCTGGGCATCGGGCCATATCCTACTGAGACAGAAATAGATGCGGACCTTATCAATGCGGGTAAAGAAACCGTCACCGTGCTGGCGGGCGGAGCCTTTTTCGACAGCGCGGAAAGTTTTGGTATGATCAGGGCAGGAAAGGTCGATCTGACCGTGCTGGGCGCCATGGAGGTATCAGACACAGGAGACATTGCCAACTGGAAGATACCAGGTAAAATGGTAAAAGGAATGGGGGGAGCAATGGATCTGGTTGCCAGCGCGAGAAATATCATTGTTGCTATGCAGCATACCAATCCAAAAGGGGAGCCCAAATTGCTTCCAGCCTGTACCCTGCCGTTGACAGGCGTAAAATGCGTGAAAAAAGTGGTAACCGACCTGGCCGTACTGGACATAACACCGGAAGGGTTCCGGCTGTTGGAACGTGCGCCGGGAGTCACTGTCGAAGAGATCAGGAGTAAAACAGCGGGCCGGCTCATTATACCCCCGGAGGTGCCGCAAATGAGACTCCAATAAAAGACAGATATGCCGTCGAATTCAGCGAGCGCCGCTGAAAAGATATCAAGGGTGCGAGCTAAATGGTTTTGTAGCAATCGCTGCTGCAAGATAAAACAGGTATTTTATTCCCTCTGCCAGCAAAAGAAATAGCCGTTTATCCGGGTCTGGGGGTAAGGCCACAGGCCGGCAACACGAGCCTATTCCTTCCAGCATTAAATACAGTAGAATATAAAATAAGGTGCCTCCGCCGATCCAGAATAAGGGAGATCCAAACACCTGCAGGGCTCCCACACGAATGATTGAAGGCATGGTCACCAGGATAAGACCACCCAGAAAACTGTTTAAAAGGACGTCGATGCCGGGGCTGGGATTTACCCAACCCCTCAGGAACCAGTACATGATTGCAGAGGCCAGCAGGGCAGAGAGTAACATATCCATTCCCCACCGGTATCGTGTGCTCAGAATAGTCCTGAAACAGCACACCAGCAGCAACAGCAGGGCCAGCGAAAATATTTTATTTATAACAATTTGATTTTCCTTTGATAAGGGATAGATCATCTCCGGCATGCCCTTAAAAAAGCTCAGAAGACAGACGATGAGCAGGAAATTCAGGGGTTCCTGTAAATAAGTCCTTCGTCCAAAAATGATGAGGGCTGGCACAAGGGGCAGGAAAGTAATAACCATCAGGAGATAGTCCATGGAAGAATTACCTGGGGGCTTGAGCATATTTCATTTTTATCCGCTGGCGGCGGCCGGATTCGAATTGACTAAAGGCTTATGCGGATAAGTCTAATCGATCAGGTTGTTCTTCACGGCAAAAAAGACAAGTCCTGCAGTGTTTTTGGCGCCAAAGCGCTCCATAAGCCGATCTTTTATTGCTTCCACCGTCCTGGGGCTGACATCTATTTTCTGAGCGATCTCCTGGGCGGTAAATTCCATGCAGATATAGCGAACGACTTCTCTTTCCCTGTCATTCAGGGTGATCTCTGTATTGAGGCTGGGAATCGTTTTTGTACGTACGTGTGATTTCTTCAGCAGGATGCGATTCACAAAATTATTCAGATAATATCCCTTGGTGGCTACTTCGATGATCGCCCTTTTTATTTCGGAAGGATCAGCACTTTTCAGCAGATAGCCATTGGCTCCGATCTCCATCATATGGCTTACAAAACGCTCGTCTTCATACATGGTCAGCGCAATGATATGAATGGAGGGGTATTGTTTGGCAATGATCTTGGTGGTTTCAATGCCATCTTTTTGAGGCATACGCAGATCCATTAATACGACATCTGGTTCCGAGGCAGCCAGACCGTCCAATAATTCCTGTCCATTTTCTGCTTCCTGAACAAATTTTATGGCACTGTAGGGGCGTAGGGACAATATGACACCCTTCCGGAATATCTTGTGGTCATCGGCTATTGCAACTTTAATTACTCCCATAGGCTATTGTATAGTTGGTTGGGTACTAGGGCCTGGGTAAGGGGTATGGTACACCTAAAGATACACATAAATTCTATTCCTGTTCCTGTAGCTTATCTTCTTCTTCCTTAGCCAGTTCTATCGTTACTTTATAATAGGTTTGGGACATATCTTTCTCAAAGAATATCTTACCATGCAACACTTTCAGCCGGCTTTGGATATTCTTCAGTCCAAGACCTACATTGCTTTTATTCAATTTATTAAAATCGTTCTGGGTGATTCCCCTGCCGTCATGGTGCAGCCGGATAAAGAACTTATTGCCGCTGGTATTTTGGGTCAGGTGAATAAAACTGGCATTGCTGTGTTTGAGAATGTTATTCACCAGCTCCTGGATCACCCGGAAAATGATCAATTCGTTTTCCGCCTGTAGTCTTTCCCGGTAGTCATGAAAACGTGAACTGGCGTTCATACTGCCGGAGCCGCTGATCTTTTGGAACAGATCGTTGACTGCCGACTCCAATCCAAAGTTTTTGAGGGTAGGCGGCATCAGGCTATGGGAAATATTACGGATCAATTGGATGGTATCGTCAATGATCTGTTTGGCGTTATAGATGCTTTGGAGTTGAGTAGTCTTATCGAGATTTACCAGGTTCTCATTCAGGTACAAACGGGCTGTTGCCAGCAGCGGACCGGCATCGTCATGCAGATCTGCAGCAATACGCTGACGTTCCTCTTCCTGTAGCCGGATAGAGGCGTTGAGGAGCAGTTTCTGCTGGTCCTGCTCCATGCGTTGTAACCGTAACTGATACCGGATGACCTTACGCTGATGAAAAATGATAAAAACAATTAGCCCTATAGTGAGCGCCAACATGCCGATAGTGCCGAAAAAAAGCACTAAAGATACGCTACTAGCAGGGCTTGTGACTTCTAAAAGTATCATGTATGAGTATCAGAACGGTTAAGTTAGGGTTTTTTACGTATAGTAATTTTTTACATATCATTATAGAGATTTTCCGGGGAATATTGTTGTTTCCTATCCCTCATAGTAAACGAGACAAGGATGAGTAAATTTTTGATAATATCAAAAATATTATTAATTATCCAGTAGGTGGTTTCCTCCGGTTTTTCAAATGTCGTTGCATAAAGAAAGAGAAAGAGGGTGGAGGAAAGATAGACTAAAAAAGCAAGTATGATCCAGAATTTCTTTAGATAATAGATATAAAAAATAGAGGGGTCTTTCACCTGCTCGAAAAGATAGAAGATACTATAGACAATTATCAGGATCGCTTCCAAAGAGGCGGAAGGGGAATCAAAGCTGTCTGTCTTCCTGTTCTGAAAGATATTGGAGACAGCGATAATGTAGAAGAGCAGCGAACCCAGCAGTACCACCCGCTTAAAATTCTTTTGCTGTAGCGATCGGTACAGGAACAGGGCGAAAAGTGTGTATTCGATTATCGAAAAAACACTATAGATATAGAAATAAGGTATTTTGGCCGTCAGGCGGGTATAGGCGGAGTCGGTAACAAAAGAGATAATGCTATAAATAAAAATTACCCATAACCCTCCCTTATTGTTCCTTTTCAGGAAAACTAAGTAGAGGATAATGGGTAATATTGCTGAAAATCTGCTTATTACTGGAAGCAATGCCTTTAAATTTTCTCAAATATAAAAGGCAGTGGCTTATAATCCAAGCATTTATTTACCGAAAATCCACTCGAGAAGGTCGAATCCTCCGGGATTTCTGTCGGCAGTGAGACCATTGATCGTTGCTACTTCGCCGTCAGCCTGTACGACAACACGTTTGATGATATCCTTGCCTTCAGCGTCGATACCTACGTATACGAGGGTCTTTTGCCCTATTTCATTGATCCCGTTGTAGAAACGGATACCTGCGCAACCTGGTTGATTCAGAATTTGGGTCAGGATGTCTTTACCCATGCAAAACCATTTCAGATCGGTAGGGTAAGCCTTGTCGTAAGACAAAATGAATTCTGCTGCAGTTTCGTGGCTGATTTCTTCCCCAACCTTGCTGTAATCCTTCTTGATAGTTAACTCCTTTTGCATAAAAGTAAGTTTTTAGAGGTTTGTAAAATGTTAGTTTGTAAGGCTAAATAACCCCTAAAAAAAAAACTGGACAACGGCCAAAAATTGGGTTAAAATGCTTTAAATTGCCTGAAATTCAATCCTGTACTGCATTTTTCGGGATTTTCCCCAGGGAGTTTACGAGGGAAAATAGAGTAGTTTCACGCATGAAAAATAGTATTTTTACTATCTTAAAATACGTAAAAAGCACAAGTGAAATTACCAAGTAAAAGATACTGACAGTTGGGTATTTCTTGTGGATAACTGTGGAGGGGAGGTGTCGGGAAGTAGAAGTGTAATTAAATTCCCGAATTTTCGTTCTATCGGTCTATACAACCGGAAATTAAAAGTAAATTCATTACCTCTAAGTGGCTATCGGCCGGTTCGAAGAGAAGAGAAGTTGATTGATATTGGATTTAACCGGTTGGTTTTTTTAGGATACTGAAGTCTTTTACTGGACGGTAAACGGGACATTGGATGGTTTGTGGTTGTCGTCCACATCAATCAACTTCCGGTACAAAAATAGACGGCTGTTCATCGTTATACAAGAGCAGAACTGCTCGTTTTGTGAAATACGGAAATTACATTTTGAGTCGTAAAAATTCTAAGTATAAAATTGGTACTTATCCGTGCATATATGAACTCCCGGCTGGAGACAGCTGGAATTGACTATGAATAACTGATTTGTAAACGAAAAAATTAAGACCTATACCTATTAATTCTACAAACCTGCCGGTATGACTGCTGAACTAGTTATCAAAGTATCGATCGCTGATGATCATAAGATTTTCCGTGACGGTATTAAAATGGCTCTGAAGAACAAGGAATATCTGAGAATTCTATGGGAAGCCGAAGACGGTAAGGATCTGGTACACAAAATGCAGATAAAGCGACCAGATGTGTTGTTGATGGATATCCGGATGCCTGAAGTAGATGGTATTAATGCAATAGGCCTGCTGAGAAAGGAATACGAAGATGTCAAGATCATCGTACTGACCATGTATGACGACCAGGAAATGATCTCCAAAATGATGGAAATGGGCGCCAATGCCTACCTCACCAAAACAACAGACCCCGACGAGATCTACCAGGCTATTCTCACCTGCATGAATGATGACTTTTATTTCAACGATCTTGTGAACAAAGCTGTCTTATCCAAACTGCAAACCAAACGGCAGGTCCGGCAGTTTTATCCAAGTCCCATAAAATTTTCCGAAAAAGAAATTCGAATTTTAAAGTTGCTGGCAGAAGATAAGACGACGGAAGAAATATCCAAAGAGGTATTTCTTTCTACCCGTACCATCGAAACCATCAGGCAAAATATGAAAACAAAAATAGGCGCTAAAACAATTGCCGGTCTTATCATGTACGCCATGCGCAACAAGATTATCGACTGATCCTTTCACCCCCGCCTCCATCTGATAAAAAATAAAAATTGCCTGCTTTATGCGTTCTTAACGCAGGCAAAGCAGGCAAAAAACACTTTACGAACCAGAGCAAAAAATTCGGGGAGAAAGATGCTGGCATATTTTCACCGGTGAGAATAGCCGGAATATTAGCCAACCTTATTTTTCATAGGAACCTGGATGTGGTGTCATAAGATCTCGATCGGATTGCCGGAACTTTATAGGATATTGGACTGAATCTCTAAAAGAAGTTGATTGACATTGGATTTTGCGGCGGATTTCATAGATATTGGAAATATGTTCTGGACGGTTTCTAGGACATTGGACGGTCTGAGGTTGCTAATCCTCGTCAATCAACTTATAACAAATATAGCTTTGCGTAAACGGGTGGGCAAGAGCACATTTGCTCAATTTTAACATTTCGGGTTTTACTGGTTTTTTCGTAGATTAACGTTAATTTTTAACGTATAAATTCCTCTTTAATATCGGGAAAAAACAACTTATCTTCGTAACAAGTATATTCCGAAATGAAGTTCTTGCGTATTTTTTCTATAGTAAGTCTTGCATTTTTTGCTTCATTTTGCAGGAATGTCCGGCAGTCGATCCAACTGCCCTAAACACAAAAATCGTATGAAAAGACCAGAGCTCAACCAGGCGATAAAAGTTGCTATAGCAGATGATCACGCTCTTTTTCGGGCTGGAGTTAAAACAGCACTAGCCGTTAAAAAGGATGTTGAACTAATAGCAGAAGCAGACAACGGCATGCAGTTACTGAATCTTCTTAAGCACGTAGAGCCGGACGTTATTTTACTGGACATACAAATGCCGATCATGGATGGGATCCAAACCCTTCCGGAGATACGTAAAGATCACCCCCACGTTAAGGTCATTATCCTTTCCATGCACAATGATCACTCGATGATATCCAAATTGATGGAGATCGGCGCTAATTCTTATCTGACCAAAAATTCCGATTCGGAGACCATTTACCAGGCCATCAAGACCTGTTACGAGCAGGAATTCTTTTTTAATGAACTCACTAACAAAGCCTTATTGACAGGTTTGCGTACAAAAAGGCCTGAAATTGGCGCTGCCCAGGATGTCAATCTCACTGAAAAAGAACTGACGGTGCTGAAATTGATGTGTGAGGAAAAAACCACCAAGGAAATTGCTGATATCGTCGATATCAGTCCCCGTACTGTAGAGGCGATCCGGGATAAATTGAAGACGAAAACAGGCGCAAAATCAATGGCCGGCCTGGTCATGTACGCGGTAAAAAATGGGATCATCGAACAGCAGTAATGCTAATTACAACGGTTCCTTATACCCGGCCGAAACCCCCCTTTTGACGGCGGACAACCGCGGATTTCGCTATGGCGATGGACTCTTCGAGACCATGTTTGTCACAAAGGACTGCATCCGCCTCGCCGATCTTCATTTTGACCGCCTGCTCGCGGGTATGCGTTTCCTCCAATTCGATATTCCCCCTTTTTTTGTAGAAAGGCTGCGCACCCAGATATTCGAGCTTTGCGAAGCCAATGGTCATTTTGGTGCCAGCCCGGCTCGTCCCACTAACCCTGTCGCCCCCACTGCAGAAAGCGCTCCCTCCGCAGCCCGGGTCCGCCTGGCCGTCTTCCGCGGCGACAGCCCGCTCACCGGCCCCATTGACTCCGGTCCCAATTATATTCTGCAATCCTGGCCCTTGCCGGCCTCCCCGGGCCTCAACCCCGAAGGTCTCACCCTGGGTATCTTCCCCGACGGCCGCAAAGCCTGTGATGCCCTTTCCAATATTAAGTCAAATAACTACCTCTTGTATACGCTCGCAACGCATTATGCGCAGCGCAATGGACTTGATGATTGTCTGGTCATCAACAGCCACCACCGGGCTGCAGATACGACTATTGCCAATCTGTTCTATATCCGCCAGGGACAGTTCTACACCCCCCCGCTGACGGAAGGGGGAGTAGCGGGTGTTATGCGGCGTTACCTGCTCGAAGCCTTGCCCCGGGCAGGATACCGCGTCCAGGAACAACCGACAACCATCGAAGACCTGCTGGCTGCCGACGAGATATTCCTCACCAATGCCCTGAAAGGCATCCGATGGGTCCGTGCCCTGCGTAGCGATCTGTGGGGAAAGCTATATAAAAACCACCTGTCAGCTGTTGTTTATGAACAGCTTATAAAAACACTGTAAAGAATAAACAGAAGTTTCTTTTCTGTCTCTATTTGCCTTTATTTGGAAAAAGTACACATGAAAAAAAAGATTGCTATCTTTTGGTTCAGACGCGATCTGCGACTGGAAGATAATGCCGGTCTTTATCATGCCCTTAAAAGTGGTGATCCCGTATTGCCTCTTTTTATATTTGATCGCGAAATTCTCGCGCATGTCGGCAGTAAATTTGATCGCAGGGTCGAATTCATTTATGACACCCTCGCCGGATTGCAGGAGCAGTTGAAGGCGATGGGCTCTTCCCTGGAAGTTCACTATGGGTTTCCCTTGGATATATTCCGGCACCTGACAACAAAATATGCCCTGGCAGGGGTTTATACCAACACGGATTATGAACCTTATGCAACGCAGCGGGATGAGGCGGTAAAAAAATTGCTTTCAGGCCAGGGTATCCCTTTTCACGGATACAAAGACCAGGTGATTTTCGAAAAAGGCGAGATATTAAAAGACGATGGCAAACCGTATACTGTGTTCACTCCCTATAGCCGGAGATGGAAGGCTACGCTAAATGATTTTTATCTTTCCTCTTACCCCGTGAAGAAATACTGCTCCCATTTCCTGTCCTGCCGTCCGAGGGATATCCCCTCCCTTTCTTACCTGGGATTTAAGAGGGTAGGAGAGCCCTTTCCTTCGGATGATGTAGATAGCGGGTTGATAAAAAAATACGATAAACAACGGGATTACCCGGGTATTGCCGGAACCAGCAGGATGGGTATCCACCTTCGGTTTGGCACTGTCAGCATCCGCGTTTTGGCGCGTAAGGCGTTCAGACTGAGTGAGACTTTTCTTAATGAATTGGTGTGGCGGGACTTCTACCAGATGATCCTTTGGTGGTTTCCACGCGTAGGGAAAGGTCTGGCGTTCAAGCCTGCCTATGACCTTATCCAATGGCGTAACAATGAGCAGGAGTTTGAGAAATGGTGCTCCGGGCAGACGGGCTATCCTATCGTAGATGCGGGTATGCGGGAATTGGATACTACAGGATTCATGCACAACCGTGTACGTATGATCGTTGCTTCCTTTCTGACCAAACATTTACTCATAGACTGGCGCTGGGGGGAAGCCTGGTTCGCTGAAAAGCTGCTGGATTTTGAATTGGCCTCGAATAATGGAGGCTGGCAATGGGCGGCTGGTAGCGGCTGCGACGCAGCGCCTTATTTCCGGGTGTTCAACCCGGCGCTGCAAGCCAAAAAATTTGATCCGGACTTCAGCTACATTCGCCGGTGGGTGCCCGAATGGCAGGATCTCAGTTATCCACCCCCCATGGTTAATCACGAAGAGGCGCGCAAAAGAGCGCTGGCGGTATATGCTAAGGCTGTGAAAAAGAAATAGCCGGGCTGGCGGCGCCCGCTCCATCCTGCTGCTCTGCCCCGGTGCCCCGCGCCTTGCCACCTTGCTGCCTCTCCGCGCCTAATGCACGATCTGCAGGGGGGCCGCAGCTTGCTCGAGGGCATGTATTCTGCTATACGTCGCCAGTAAGGTTTGAATCGCTTTTTCTCCGTCCTCACCAAGGGATAGAGAGTAGTTGTTGACATAAAGATCGATGTGCTGGCGCATGACCTGTTCATCCATTTCCTGGGCATGATCCTTTACATAATCCGAAAGATTGGGGTAGTGATGGAATGCATATTCCAGACTTTTCCGGATAAGGGCATTTACTTTTATGGACAGCGCCGGGTCCAGGTCTTCGCGGAAGACTATACCCCCCAGTGGAATAGGCGCACCCGTCTCTTTTTCCCAAAACTCTCCCAGATCCATCAGCCTGGTCAACCCTTTTTGTTGATAGGTGAATCGGTTTTCATGGATTATCACACCCGCATCTACTTTGCCGGAAAGGACAGCATCTTCGATATCGGAAAAGACCATGAATTCTTTTTGTGTAGCTTCCGGGAAGGCCAGGGAAAACAAAAGATGCGCCGTAGTCTGTTGGCCGGGTATAGCAATAGTGCTGTTGTTGATCGCCATAAGGGGTTTGGGGTCCCGGGAAATGAGCAAGGGGCCTACGCCTTTCCCCAATGCGCCTCCTGTCTCCAGCAACAGGTATCGGTCTAACACCAGCGGTAATACACCATAACTGATCTTTGAAATGTCCAGCTTGCCCTGCATAGCCCACTGATTAAGCGTTTGTACATCTTCAAGAAAAACGTCGAAATCGAGTCCTTCGGTGTCTATCTTTTTGTTAACCAGGGCATCGAAGATAAAGGTGTCGTTCGGGCAAGGGCTGAATCCAAGGGTAAATCGCATGATTAAAATAATTTATAGTTATATAGCTTTCGGGGCTAAAACCACTCTGCCGGCTTCATATCTGTTTGGTCGAGTTTTTTCAGCAGGGCGATCAATTGCTCGTTGAGATTAACAATAGCGCCGCGGATGTCCCACCTGGTTTTATCTCTAACCCCAATATCATTGGAAATAGCCCTCAATTGGATAAAGGGTATTTGTTCCTGCAGACATACGTAGTGTAATCCCCCCCCTTCCATGCTCTCAACAACGGCGGCTGTATTTTGTTGATACCAGGCCAGGCGGGATGGATCGGTAGTTATTTCATTGACCGTAATGGCCGGTACCGGGTCCAGGGAAGTGAGTGCCAGCAGGCGTTGATAGGGATTGACCAGTTTTCCGCCAGAAAAAGGGGGCACCTGGGGATCGGCCAGTTTCAGATCGAAAAGGGTTTTAAAACGCTGCTCTTCCCAGACCCCCAGGTCGGCCAGGACTTCATCCCTGATCACGACCACTTCGCCAGGTTTCCTGCCGGTGAAGCAACCCGCAATGCCGGCCTGAATAATTAGATCAGGCCTCTCCCTGTCAATCTGTCGCATGAGAGACCAGGTGGTGGCTACACTGCCGACTCCTGTTATGAGGACGGAAACCCTGTTGGCATTCGATTGGGCCGTACGGCCCTGGTTTGCACCCGAATAAAGCCCTTCCTCCTGCCCCTTTCCGGGTCCTGGGGGTGCCTGGGAGGGCCCTCCGGCTGTAGTCTCCAGGGGGCTGGCTGGTACGATATGATCAATAGTTGGCTGAATTTCAAATGTAGTGGCGGCTGCCAGCAGAATATGCATACTGCAAATATCCGGAATGATTTAACTTTGCGGCAATTTTAAATGCCAGCTGGCTTCCGGCCGGCCGGCCCATGGCCCATCATTAGCCGTGCACCGGGATGGGTTATTTTTCGGATAAACCATATCCGGTGCACAACATTAGACTAATGGTTTACCTGACGCGTCTGGAGCATTTTAATGCGGCTCATAAACTCTATAATCCAGGCTGGAGTAAAGAAAAGAATGAAGCCGTCTTTGGCAAGTGTGCCAATGAGAACTGGCATGGCCATAATTATGAGCTGTACGTGACGATAAAAGGTGATCCTGACCCTGACACGGGTTTTTTATTCGACGTAAAAAAACTGAGTGATATCATCAAGGATCAGGTAATTGAGAAATTGGATCATCGCAATCTGAACATAGAAGTCGATTTTCTCGAAGGGAAAATGTGTTCCACCGAGAATCTGGCCATTGGCATCTGGCAGCAACTGGTTCCTCACTTACCGGCGGAGATCCAGCTGCATTGTATCAAGCTATATGAAACACCCCGCATCTATGTTGAATATTTTGGCAACTGAGGATGATCAGGAAACGAAAATGATCAGAAAAAGAGGATGATCAAAAAACATATTTATGAGCACGCGTGAAAAAAAGGTGGCGGTTTTCCGGAAAGAGCATTTCAATGCGGCACATCGCATTTTCAATCCTGCCTGGGACGATAAAAAAAATGCAGAGGTGTTTGGTAAATGCAGCAATCCGCATTATCACGGGCACAATTATGAACTGATCGTAAAAGTAACGGGTGTGCCCGATCCGCAGACGGGGTATGTAATGGACATGAAGCAATTGTCCCGCATTACAGCGGAAGAAGTGCTTGAAAAATTTGATCACCGCAATCTCAACCTCGATACTGTTTATTTCAAGGACCTCAATCCTACAGCGGAGCATATTGCCATGGTCATTTATGATCTGCTCCGGGCTCGTATTGATCCCAAACTGGAATTACAGGTAAGGTTATATGAGACGGAAAGGAATTTTGTTGAATATCCCGCAGAATAAATATAGACCTATGGCTTATACGAAAATTGAACAATACGACGAAGCAATAACTTCGGCCTTAACCCAAAATTACCGCGAGTCCCTCGATCTGCTTGGAGAAGATGCTTCAAGGGAAGGATTGTTAAAAACACCCGAACGTGTTGCGAAGGCAATGCAATTTTTAACACAAGGGTATGTACAGGACGCCCATGCCATTTTGAACTCTGCTAAATTCCATGAAGACGTAAGTGAGATGATCCTGGTGAAGGACATTGAATTATACAGTTTATGTGAGCATCACATGCTGCCTTTTTTTGGTAAAGCCCATGTTGCTTATATCCCGAATGGCTGGATCACAGGGCTAAGTAAGATCGCGCGGGTGGTTGACGTATACGCCAGACGGCTGCAGGTGCAGGAAAGGATGACGACGCAGATATTACATGCCATAAAAGAAACACTTAATCCATTGGGGGTGGCTGTAGTCATCGAAGCTTCTCATCTGTGTATGATGATGCGGGGTGTACAGAAGCAAAATTCAGTTACGACCACTTCTGCTTTTTGGGGTGAATTTGAAAAGAATGAAACAAGAAGCGAGTTTACCAAACTGATCTCTTCTAATCTTCATTAAGCATACTTTACTGAAAAGATTTTCTTTTTTTAGTCGGGTCTTTGTGGCATATTTGTTCTTTGAGCGGACCACGGGTCCGCTGGCTGTAACCGAGCGTAAGCGAAGGTTACGAGCGAGATAACCGAACGGAGCGTTCCCGAGCTGAGCGAAGGTTACGAACAAGGGAAAGCGAGGGACGAAGCTTTCCCGAAGTTCCGAGGAACGACGCTCCGCCCGAAGCTCCCATCATTAAACGTACACCGGGGATGGGTTTATTTTTGGGATAAGCGTTTGCCCGGTGCACATAAACCAGGAACAGTATGAAGCATGCGTATGTCTTCCCAGGACAGGGATCTCAGTTCGCCGGCATGGGAAAAAATCTTTATGAGAACAGTGCCTTTGCAAAAAAATTATTTGAACAGGCCAATGAGATCATAGGATTTCGTATTTCAGATATTATGTTCTCTGGTACGGAAGAAGATCTTCGCCAGACAAAAGTGACGCAGCCAGCCATTTTTCTTCATTCTGTGATCGTTTTTAAAGGAATAGAAAATAATAGACCCGATATGGTCGCAGGTCATTCGCTGGGCGAATTTTCTGCATTGGTGGCTAACGGTGTATTGAGTTTTGAAGATGGGCTTCAATTGGTGGCCGCACGTGCTATGGCCATGCAGCACGCCTGCGAAAAACAGCCTTCGGCCATGGCCGCAGTATTAGGCTTGGAAGATGGCAAGGTAGAAGAGGTTTGTGCAGCCGTGCAACAGGAGACGGGCGAAGTAGTCGTTCCTGCCAATTACAATTGCCCGGGGCAATTGGTCATCAGCGGCTCGGTAAAAGGCATTGAAACAGCCTGTGAAAGATTGAAAGCGGCCGGTGCAAAACGGGCGCTCGTCTTACCCGTGGGCGGAGCGTTTCATTCGCCGTTCATGGCAACTGCACAGGACGAACTGAAAGGCGCGATAGAAAAAACTACGTTTTATAATCCTACCTGCCCGGTTTATCAGAATGTTGTGGCAAAGGCTGTTGTGGCAAAGGATGAGATCAAGAAGAACCTGATAGATCAACTCACCGGTGCCGTAAAGTGGACCCAATCTGTAAGATCCATGATTACGGATGGCGCTTCCCATTTCACGGAAATAGGCCCCGGAAAAGTGCTGCAGGGCCTGATCCAGAAGATCGACAAGACCACTCAGGTAGACGGGGTGAATTGACTCTGGCCCGCGGGTGGACATGGACAATGGGTGAGGGATGCGGACCTTGCGGAGAGACATTGGCAAGGGGTGAGGGATGCGACCCGCACGGCGCCTGACGCGAATCGCTCAGCGCCGCCTGCAAGCCCCTCAGCACCGCGCCCGCGGCAGATCACGACACAGCGCAATTGATCCAGCCCGGGTCAAAACTGGCATTATATTTTTTATAAAAATTTATAGCCGGCTCATTCCAATCCAGCACCTGCCATACCATTCCCTGAAATTTCATTTCTTTTACTTCTTCCAGCAGGCGGTCGAATAATATTTTGCCCAGTCCTTTACCGCGCATCTTTTCCGTGACGATAAGATCTTCGAGGTACAGGCGCTGCCCTTTCCAGGTGCTGTAACGGATATAGTATAATGCAAACCCCTCCACAATCCCATCGACAGTAACCACAAAAGCCCACCAGACAGGATGCGGGCCAAAGCCGCTTTCCGTAAAATGTTCGAGGGTGACCGTAACTTCCTGCGGCGCCTTTTCGTAGTCCGCCAGCTCCCGGATCAATTCCAACAGGCGAGGGCAGTCTTCGCGGACTGCCCTTCTGACAAGTATGTTTTCCATAAATAAATTAATATCCCCATTTGACCCAGGTTGCACCCCAGGTGAAGCCCCCGCCAAAGGCAGCCAGGACAAGGTTATCGCCTTTGTTCAATTTGTTTTCCCAGTCCCAAAGACAGAGTGGAATGGTTCCGGCGGTGGTATTCCCATAACGCTGTATATTGACCATCACTTTTTCTTCTGCAAGTCCCATGCGATGGGCCGTAGCGTCGATGATCCGTTTATTGGCCTGGTGCGGCACCAGCCAGCTGATATCGTCGGCTGTCAGCTTGTTGCGCTCCATCAGTTCGGCGCTGACATCGGCCATTCCTTTTACGGCAAATTTAAAAACAGCCTGCCCCTCCTGGTAAATAAAATGCTCTCCCGCGGCAACGGTCTCGTAGCTCGATGGCCGCAGCGAGCCTCCTGCCTTCATATGAAGATGTGTCCGGCCGCTGCCGTCACTCTTTAAAATGCTGTCCAGCACGCCAAATCCATCGTAATTGGGCTCCAGCAATACGCCGCCCGCGCCATCCCCGAAGATGATACAGGTGGTACGGTCGCTGTAATCCACAATGCTGCTCATCTTATCGCCACCGATCACGATGACTTTTTTAAACCGGCCGCTCTCAATATACATGGCGCCACTCGTAAGGGCATACAAAAACCCCGAACAGGCAGCGCTCATATCAAAACCCCAGGCATTTTTAGCCCCTGTTTTGTCGCAAACAATATTGGCAGTGGAAGGGAACAACATATCCGGCGTAACAGTGGCAACGATCACACAATCAATCTCTTGGGGATGGATGCCCCGTTTGCGGCAGATCTCTTCTACCACCGGAACACAGAGGTCGGAAGTAGCTTTTCCAGCCCCTTTTAATATTCTTCTTTCTTCTATTCCTGTCCGGGTACGGATCCACTCATCATTGGTATCAACTATTTTTTCAAGGTCGGCATTGGTTAGACGGTCTTCGGGTACATATCCTCCGATCGCAGTTATAGCGGCGGTCATTTTCTTACTCATTATTTAATTCCAATCTGGTTAAAGAAAAGTTTTTGGCAAAGGTGGGGAAAAATATTGAAATGGCCCCTAAACTCGACTTCATCCAGTTTGTGTCCCCGGCGGGGCCGAGTATCCAACATTTACCCTATTTTCGCAACCATGATCGCCTTCTTACGTGGTACCTTCGCCTATAAAAGCCCTGCTCTCGTCCATATCGAAGTGGGCGGGGTGGGATATGAGCTGCAAATAAGCCTTAACACCTATTCCCAGATTGAAGGTCTGGACAAGGGAATACTACTCACTTACCTGCATATCCGCGAAGATGCGCATATCCTATATGGTTTTTTTGAGAAGACGGAAAAAGACCTGTTCATCCTGCTCATCAGCGTGTCCGGGGTAGGGGCGTCCACAGCCAGAATGATGCTCTCTTCCATGAGACCGGAAGAGATCAGCCGCGCGATCCTGCAGGGCAATGCGAGGGCACTGGAAAGCATCAAGGGCATTGGTAAAAAATCCGCCGAAAGGATCATTCTTGAACTCAGAGACAAAATAGGCAAGGGTAAAGAAGATACCATAAATATTTCATCTTTGACAAGCAATACGTTGGAACAGGACGCGTTAAATGCCCTGATTACACTTGGCGTCAGTAGACCCGCTGCAGAGACCGCTATCAAAAAGGTAATCCATGAGATAGCTGGTAACGATAAAGTCGAGGATCTTATTAAGAAAGCTTTAAAAATCTTGTAGCCTATCGGCGAAACTATACCTAACTAATTCTTGAGGAAGTTGACCCGCGATTTTCAGTTAATCCTGGCAACGGTATTGTTAACCGCCGCTTCAGTTGTCTTTGCCACAACTGCTTCAGCATTCCAGTTGCCGGATACCACCAGGCATAGGACGGATACTGTAGGATTAACTCCTGACATGTACCGGCTCCGGCAGATAGCTGATTCTATCCGGCGGCAAAGCGATTCTGTGCGCAGACTGGGTGATACTTCCCGACCTCCCGCTGGAGTGTCCCGCCGGATCCCCGACACTGCCCACAAGGATACTCTTAGATTTCCAATATATGACCGCCGCGGAGATCGTTTTTCCAACCCCAACCGGAACCCCTTCGACCTGAAAGATCCCGCCAATGTTCACGACTCGATCGAATATGACCCCCTTACCCGCCAATACTATATTGTTGAAAGGGTTGGTAACCAATATTATAGGAAACCTACCTATCTCACTTTTGATGAATTGATGCAAATGCAGGGGCAGCAGTCGGAAGATGATTATTTCCGCAAAAGGGCCGACGCATTGGATGCTCTCAACCGGAAATTACTCCGGCCGAAGCTGGCGGTAAGTAATAATCTTTTTAATCGCATTTTTGGTAACGCGAAACCAGATATCCGGCCCCAGGGTAATGTGGATATTACGGCGGGCTATCTAGGGCAGAATATTCAGAACCCAACATTGCCGGAAAGTGCGAGGCGAACAGGCGGGTTTGACTTTAAGATGAATGCCAACCTCAACGTCGTCGGCAACATCGGGGATAAGCTGAAACTCCCCATTTCCTATAATACTCTTGCCAATCTCGATCTCGAAAATCAACTTAAGCTGGATTACACCGGTGGCCCCGATGAGATCATTAAAAAGATCGAGGCGGGGAATGTGTCTTTTACCACGCCCAGCACCCTGATGACGGGAGCGCAATCCCTTTTCGGTATCAAGACCAAATTACAGTTCGGTAAATTATCCGTTACGGCTGTTCTGGCTAACCAGCGTTCGCAAAAACAAAATGTCGCTTCTCAGGGCGGCGCCGCTGTCACCACCTATTCCTTCAAGGCGGATGATTATGAAGAGAACCGCCACTTCCTTCTGGCGCAATACTTTCGTAACAATTATAACAAGGCCATGTCCAGGCTGCCCATCGTAACTTCCCAGGTGCAGATATTGCGAATGGAGGTCTGGGTGACCAATCGGAATGGTATCGATACAGGGTCCCGTCAGATCGTGGGGTTGATGGACCTTGGTGAAGTCTCCCCCTATAATAAAAGTATTCGTTCGAATACCAATCTGCCCTATCCCTTTAACAGTGCCAACAGCGAATATAATTCCATTGTCAGTGACAAGTCCAGCCGCAGCCCTTCCCAGGCGGCAGCTAAGCTTAATGCATTGGGATTGAGCCAGGTGCAGGATTTTGAGATCGTTTTTGCCCGGAAATTAAATCCTTCGGACTATTATTATAACCCTCAGGTTGGTTTTCTTTCGGTGAATCAAACCCTGCAGTCCAATGACGTTCTTGCTGTTGCCTATCAGTACAGTTACAATGGCCAGATCTACCAGGTGGGAGAGTTTGCCGCGGACGTGCCGCCCGACACGACGGCCGGCATCGGGGCTGGGTCGTCCAAGGTGCTCTATCTTAAATTGCTGAAGGCTACTTCGCAACGTACCAATCTACCTTTGTGGAACCTGATGATGAAAAACGTCTATTCCCTGAAGACAGCCGGTGGCAGCTTCCTGTCGAATATTCAACAGGCCGGTTTCCAGTTCAATATTTCTTATGACGAGCCCAGCAAGGGGACCAAACGATATTTACCGGAAGGTCCGAAAGCATTGATACCCCTCCTTACAGTGCTCAATCTGGACCGATTGAATGCGCATAACGACCCGCAGCCGGATGGTATCTTTGACTATCTGGAAGGATATACGGTCCTTTCCAATCAGGGTAAGATTATTTTTCCTTTGCTGGAACCATTCGGCCATGACCTTGACTCGCTGGCTTTTCAGGGGGCGCCGCAAACCCTGAAGGACAAGTATATCTATAACCAATTGTACGATACCATCAAGGCGGTGGCGCAAACCTATGCCAACGTCGACCGGTATGTGCTGAATGGGACAGCCAAAGGACAGTCTACTTCCAATCTTTCCCTGAATGCCTTTAATGTACCGCCGGGGTCTGTGGTCGTCACGGCCGGTGGCCAGACGCTAAAGGAGAATGTAGACTATGTGGTGGATTACAACCTGGGCCAGGTGCAGATCATTAACCAGGCGATCATCAATTCGGGCACACCTGTCAATGTTTCCTTCGAGAATAACGCCAGCTTCGGATTACAGCAACGAAGCTTTATGGGCGTACGTTTTGATTATCTGGCGAAGTCGACGGCCACCGAATCGCTAACCATTGGTGGCACCATCGAAAGACTTACCGAGCGACCTTTTTTCAGCAAGACGGAATATGGGGAAGACCCCATCCGGAATACCATGTATGGGGCGGATGTCAACTACAGGGGGCAACTACCTCAGCTGACCCGTCTCCTGGATAAACTTCCTTTTTATAGCACGAAGGAGATGAGTACGATCAATGCGTATGGAGAAGGGGCGATCCTTCGTCCTGGTCACCCCCCGCAAATTGGAAAGGGTACCAGCGGCGCCGTGTATATTGACGATTTTGAGGGCTCGACCAGTTCTATCGATCTACGTTTCCCTTTGACCAGCTGGACACTGGCGTCCACGCCAAATGGCGATAAAGGAACGGTTCCTGCATTATTTCCGGAAGCTAGTCTTACGGACTCCGTTGATTATGGATTCAACAGGGCCAAATTCGCCTGGTATAATATCGAACCTACGTTACAGGATAAAAGCAATACCAACAACCCGGACAGATATGAGAATACGCTTTCCGACCCCCGTATCGGTCCGATCCAGACGCAGCAACTCTTCCCCAACCAGACTGTCCAGACCGGCCAGGCCCAGTTGATCACTTTTGATATGGCCTATTATCCTTCCGAAAAGGGGCCTTATAACTATGATGCGCGTCCGGGCAGCGTGGATAATACGGGCAAACTGCTGAATCCACAGAAACGCTGGGGCGGTATTATGCGCGCCATCGACCAGACGGATTTTGAGACGAATAATATCGAAGTACTGCAGTTCTGGATGTTAAGTCCCTTTGCGAAGACGGCCAGTGGGGTAGGGAATACGACGGGCGGACATATGTATGTCGACCTGGGTAGTGTTTCGGAAGATATCCTCAAGGATGGAAAGAAACAGTTCGAGAATGGGCTGAACACTCCCAATATCAATGCCCAGATAGACAGCAGCTCTGTCTGGGGAAGGGTACCGGCCAATCCGATACAGGTGACCACGGCATTCAGTAACGATGCTGCCGACCGGCCCTTCCAGGATGTGGGTCTGGATGGTATGAGCGATGATTCCGAAAGGGGCAAATTCCAGCGCTATCTCAATACACTGGCCACTACGTACGGCACGGGATCTGCCATTTATCAAAAGGCCAACAATGACCCTTCCAATGACAACTTTGTTAATTACCGCGATGGCAGCTACGATGCTTCGCAGACGGGTATACTTGGCCGTTATAAAAATGTGAATAACCCTCAGGGCAACTCTCCGATCGCAACAACAGGACAGACGACGATATCTGCTTACACCTTATATCCGGACCAGGAAGACCTGAACAAGGATAATACAATGAATACGCTGGAGGAATACTTTGAATATAAGGTAGACCTTGTTCCGAATGGTTTCGGGTCTGGCTTTATCACGGATTCCATGCGATTCACTCCCAGCGGTGGTGTTGAACAGACCTGGTACCAGATGCGGATACCCATCTCCGAATATTATCAAAAAGTGGGCAATATCCCTGACTTCAAGTCAATTCAGTTTATCCGGATGTATCTCACCGGCTTCACTGATTCGGTGGTATTACGGTTTGCCAAACTGGAATTGGTGCGTAACAACTGGAGGAATTTCAATTACATCATCGACACAACGGGTAATTATACCTTACTACCGACCAGTAGTACCACTACTTTTAATGTCACGGCTGTAAATATCGAACAGAACAGTTCCCGTCAACCCATACACTATGTCACTCCTCCAGGTGTGGTAAGGCAACAGGAGTTGAGCAATAACAATGTCAATCTGCTGTTGAACGAGCAGGCGATGAGTCTGCAAATATGTAATCTTGCGCTGAATGATGTACGCGGGGTTTATAAGACTACTGTGCTCGATCTTCGCCGTTATGGGACGATGGATATGTTTATACATGCCGAAGCGGTGGGTAGTCAGGGCGGGCTTCAGGATAATGACCTTGACGCCGTCATCCGGATGGGAAGTGACTTTGTCAGTAACTACTATGAAATAAGGATCCCGCTGAAGAAGACAGACTGGATTGCTACCGCTACCGCAGAACAGGTCTGGCCGGCAGCAAACAATCTTGCCCTCAATTTGCAACGATTGATACAACTCAAGGTCAACCGGAATAATAAAGGGGCAAGTAATGCCTATTATAAAGAGACGGATGCTACAGGCCGGTCCTTTGCTATTCTGGGAAATCCCAATCTCGGCGCCATACAGGCTTTATTTTTGGGAGTTCAGAACGTGGGGCAGCCTTCTGTTTGTACGGAAGTATGGTTCAACGAGCTACGGCTCACCGATATCAGTACGCAGGGGGGCTGGGCTGCTGTTGGAAAAGTGGATATCAAGCTGGCGGATCTGGGCACTCTGACGGTATCGGGAAGTAACCGGACGGCGGGATTCGGGACCATCGATCAAAGTACCAATCAACGATCGCTCGACAACAACTCACAGTTTGATGCCGCGACCAATCTGGAGTTGGGCAAACTCCTGCCCAAAAAGGCCGGTATGTCCATTCCTATTTATGCCGGTCTGACGAAGACCACCAGTACGCCGCAATACGACCCTTTCGATCTGGATATCAAACTGAAGGACAAGGTCAAGGGCGCGCCTGCTTCCCAGAAGGATTCCATTCGGGAACAGGCTATCGACCAGACTACGATACAAACGGTCAATTTCACCAATGTCCATAAGAACAATACTTCCAATAAAAGGCTGAAGATCTGGAGTATCGAGAATGTGAATGTCAGTTATTCCTACACCCGGTCGGAACATCATAGCCCGCTGGCCGTGGAGGACGAACTCATCGTACACAAAGCTGCGTTGGCGTATAACTATACCCGTACGGCCAAGTTCATAGAACCTTTCCGCCGGAAAATAAAATCCAGATCACCCTGGCTGGGGCTCATCCGGGATTTCAACTTCAATCCCCTGCCGACCACGCTAGGTTTCCAGGCCAATGTCGTCCGGCAGTTCGGCGCCTATCGCTCGCGTAATATCGGTGGTCCCAAGGATATCCTTCCGGAGACCTATAATAAGTTCTTCACCTTCGACCGGGCGTATACGCTGCGCTGGGATTTTACGCGTTCGCTGGCGTTGGATTTTACGGCAACCAACAGGGCGTGGGTAGATGAAGACAGCGGAAGACTGAGCAAGGCGGGTCGTAAACGCATGTGGGACAATTTCTGGAAAGGCGGCCGTAACGTATTGTATACCCAGAACGCCAATCTCACCTATACCCTGCCTACGAGCAAAATACCATTGATCGACTGGACGACCATCCGGGCGGGTTATTCCGCGTCCTATACCTGGACGGGCGCTTCTCAATTGGCTGTTACGCTGGGCAACAGTTTGCAGAATACCCAACAACGGACGCTGCTGGCTGACTTCGATTTCACCCGTCTTTATAGTAAATGGGGATTATTGCGACGACTCGAGAGTAGTGGAGGCGCCAAACCGGTCCCTGCTCCGGGCCGGCCGGGTCAGGATACAGCAAAGAATAAAAAACAGGATCAGAAAGCGCCTTATGAACTGCGCGGTATCACCAAGGGCCTGGCAAAGATCCTTACCTCCCTGAAACACATTACGTTCAATTACGCAGATAATTCTTCGTCTACCATTTTCGGATTTCTTGACAGCACCCGTGCGCTGGGTATGGATTTCCGTTCGATGCAGCCGGGTTGGAAATATGTGTTCGGACAAAGGGCGGATACCAATTTTATCAACCGGCTGGGTAAAAAGGGGTTGATCTCTACGGATACGACCCTGAATAATCAGAACCTCATCAGTTATACCCAAAAGATATCTGCATCAGCCGTCATCGAGCCGGTGCGGGATCTGCATATAACGGTGAACTTCGATAAGACCTTTGGGCAAAACTATTCCGAGCTATACAAGGATACTGTCGGCGGCAGCGGTTATGCGCGGTTGAATCCGTATATGGCGGGCACCTTCAGCATTAGTTTTATTTCCTATAATACGCTGTTCGAATCCTATAAGCCAAACGAAATATCCAAGACCTTTGCCAAGTTCGAGACCTATCGGGGTATTATTTCTTCCCGACTGGGAGCTATCAATAAATATACGGGTGGGCTGGCGGGTCAAGATGGTTATTCTGCCGGTTACGGCCGGTATGCCCAGGGTGTACTGATCCCGGCCTTTATTGCGGCTTATACCGGTAAAGACCCGCACACTGTCGCATTGGTAAATGAGAAGGGGGGGGACGTCACCTCCAATCCTTTCTCGGGATATCTGCCCAAACCCAACTGGCATATCAGTTATAGTGGCCTGAGCCGTCTGGCGTGGTTCAAGAAGATCTTTACCAGCTTCAACATCACTAACGGCTACACGAGTACGCTCAGTATGAACAGTTTTAATACGGATCTGCGTTACCGCGACCCGCTGGGATACGGAACACCTGGATTTATAGACACCATCAGCGGTAATTTTGTTCCTTATTATGCGGTGCCGAACATTACCATTTCCGAACAGTTCGCGCCACTGCTGGATGTGGATATGCAGTTTGTCAACCAGGTGCAGGCCAAGGTGGGATATAGCCGGAGCCGTCAGTTAAGTCTGAGTCTTATTGACTTCCAACTCAGTGAAAGCCGGTCGACCGAAATTACTTTTGGGGGTGGCTTCCGTAAGCGGGGAGTCGGTTTGCCCTTTGGCTGGAAAGTGGCGGGCAATGGAAAAACGCCGCCCAATGGCCCGCCCGGCAGCATCACTTCGCAGAAGGCGCAAAATGATCTTACGTTCAGGCTCGATATAAGCATCCGGGATGATGCGACCTCCAGCAGTTATCTGGATCAGAACGCTTCATTGCCCACGGGCGGACAAAAAGTGGTCCGGATATCTCCGTCCATCGATTATGTATTGAACAACAGGATCAATCTGAAGTTCTATTTCGATCAACAACGGACGACGCCAAAGATATCTACGACGCCGCCTATCGTTACCACCAAGGGAGGCATTCAGATCCGTATATCGCTGGCGCCTTAGCCGGCGGGCGCGGCCCCACAGTGGGGGGCTGCCTTCCGGGGCGGCCGGGCTTACCCTGCAGTGGTCGGGGCTTACCCTCACCGGCCGGCCTTTACGCCTTTTTATGAAAATAAATGGCATCGGCCTGTGCGGTACAGGTCATGACGATCTCATTCAGACAAACATGGGGCGGAAGGGATGCGCAGTAATAAATAGTATCGGCCACATCTTCCGCGTATAGGGGAGTATATCCCTCATATATTTTTTTCGCCTGGGACTCGTCGCCTTTAAAGCGAACATTGGAGAACTCTGTTTCTGCGGCGCCGGGGTGAATGGCCGTTACTTTGATATTATGTCTCAACAGGTCGATGCGCATCGATCGGGAAATCGCGTCGACTGCAAATTTGCTGGCGCAATAGACATTCCCTTTTTCATACACTTCCTTACCGGCGACGGAGCCAAGATTGATAATATGGCCTTTTCCCTGTGGGGTCATCAGCGGCAGCACCGCTCTGGACATATAAAGAAGACCTTTGACATTGGTATCGAGCATCGTTTCCCAGTCATCCATATCGGCCTCGTCAAAAAAATCCCTTCCCAGGGCCAGGCCGGCATTGTTAACGAGGATGTCGATCTTTTTCCAGGAGTCGGGAAGCCCTGCGATCGCCTGGTTGACGGCTTTCTTGTTCTGTACATCGAAGACAAGGGTGAGTACCCGCATAGCGCTGGAAGCGCCACCTGCGACTTTCGTGTTCTCTCCGCCACTTGCAGCCGTCCCGCCATTTTCCAATTCCTTTTTTAAGGCATCGAGTCTTTCATTTCTTCTGCCGGTGATGATGATATCGTAACCGCCGGCTGCTGCGAACTTCCGTGCGCAGGCGGCGCCAAAACCCGATGTTGCGCCGGTAATAAGGATAATTCTATTCATGAGTATGTATGAAATTTAGAAATGAATCCAGGATATCGCTGCTTTGACGGCTGTCTTCCAGCATCCCCATATGCCCCACATTCTCCAGAATGTGAATATGGGATAGGGCAGGCATGTGTGCTTGTTGTAAAGTTTGCTCCGGTGGGATGGCCTGGTCCTGTGTCCCGATGATAAATAGTACCGGGACATTAGATCGTTCTAATACCAGGGTGCGATCGGGCCGGCGGATCATAGCCTCATAATAGTATACCAGGGAGTTCGCGGAAAAATCGCTGTAACGGTCGACTGTGTTACTGATGATCTCAGGATGATGGTCCCGGGTAGAAGGGGCGAAAAGATTCACCGTCGATTGGCGGATAAAGACGGCCGGACCGTTCTTGCCGATGAACTCAATGCTTTTCCGCCGGGCTGTTTTCTTTTCTTCGCTGTCCGGTGCTGCTGTGGAATGAAAAAGGCCAAAGCCCTTCAATCTTTCGGGATATTTTTCGGCGAAAGCCAGCGTAATATATCCCCCCATGCTGTGGCCGATGAGCACACATTTGTCGATGCCTTCCTGGTCCAGCAGCAGGCGAATATCTTCCGCCAGTTGTTCCATGGATGTTTCGCCGGTAAGAGGGGATGATCGACCGCTGCCTGGCAGATCCGGAATGAGCAGCCGGCAGGTGCTGCCAGGGGAGCGATCGTCGCTTTGGGGCCGGTTGCTTCCGGAGGAAAGATCTTCAACCAACTGGTCCCAAATGCCGCCGTCCTCGGCAAACCCATGAACCAATACTACCGGCAGACCGCTTCCTTCTTCCCGGAAGAAAATGGTCTTTGATGCGACGGTGATTGTTTTATCCACGACTATATCTTGTTTTTATCATCGTTACGATATTCCAGACCAGCAGTAAGATGGTCAGGGCAAGGGCCAGTTTGGAGATGCAATCTCCGTACCGGGTGTAAAAAGTTAACGTGTTCATTGTGGGAACCTCCGCGCGGATAACGGCGGTTTGTACCCAGGGGCGGGACTGCGTTACGGAACCATAGGGATCGATGATACAGCTAACACCGGTATTCGCGCTGCGTATTACCCAGCGACGGGTCTCGATGGCTCTTAGCCGGGCATAATTCTCATGCTGGCCATAACCCGGTGTGTCACCCCACCAGCCATCATTGGTAATGACGGCGATGATGTCAGCGCCATTACGGACGTAACGGGACATAAACTCTCCGTAGATGCTCTCATAACAGACTGCAGGCGCGATATGGTAAGAATGATTGGTCGTATTTAAAACCGTCCTTTCATCCTGTGGAGTATACCCCGTCGTTGTGCCACCAAATTTTTCAAACCATGAATCCAGGATATGAAGGAAAGGCGGCAGGGTTTCGACGCCGGGTACCAGCCTGGATTTATGATAAAAAGCAAAAGGGCCTGTGCTATCGAACAGCACGGCTGAATTATAACTCTCGTAGTAAAGATCGGTATTGGGGATGGGACTGGCGGAGGCAGAATGTTTGTCTTTGAACAGTCGGATGCTTTCCAACCCCGAGAGCAGGTTGATGCGGGGGTGGCGATGCAGAAAATCCCATAGGGGGGTGAGGAAGAAATTTTGTTTCAGGCTGTCCTCGATGAATCCTCTTTCGTTGTACAGGGCGGTTTCGGGCCATACCACCAGAACGGTATTGCTGTCGATGGCCGAGTCGCTGAGATGGATCAGCCGGTGCAATTGCGCGTCAAAGCTGCCTACGGAGATCTTTTCATAGGGGTCGATATTCGGCTGGACGATGACGATATTGTTGCGTGGAGGGAGTGGTAGTGCGGTATTGTTGATGGAGGTCTCGGGCGAGGCCCGGAAGAAGGCAACGGAGATGACCAGTGGGAGCAGGATTGTGATCAGGGACGCGATAGCCAGTTTGTTGTCGAAACGGCGGTGGTGGGCCTTTTTCCAGAGCAGACGGAAAAGGAGAATATTGACCGCCAATATCCAAAGCCCGCCCCCGCTGACGCCCGTAATGGAATACCATTGGACCCAGCCGGGGCTGGAGGCAAACACGTTGCCCAGGGTGAGCCAGGGCCAGCTGAGACCCCAATTCTGCAGGTGAATGTATTCGAAGCTAAGCCAGAAGAGCACCAGGGAAATATAGCCGGCGGTATCCCCCATTTTTTTCTTGATGGAGTGAAAACCCAGCCAGGGAATACACATCAGCAGGCTATTGGCCAGGATGGCGCCCAGGGCTCCGGGGGCGGAGGCATTCCATACCCACCAGGTGGTGGCCGCATTCCAGATGACCATGGTGAGATAGACCCAGCCAAAGAATCTTCTCCCGCGGAGGCCCTGTCTTTCCAGCCACAACAGGGGAATAAAGGCTATAAAGATCAGAAAGGTAAACGGAGATACGGGCCAGGCAGCAAAAAGCAACAGACCAGTAAGGGCCGACAAAAGAAAGGGATGGAACTTTTTCAAGCTGGCTAGATTTATACTGTCCGCCCGCGGCGGCAGCGGGTTTACCGGCTGTAATTCGGCGCTTCCTTCGTGATCTCTATATCGTGTGCATGGCTTTCTTTCATGCCGGCATTGGTGATCTTAATGAATTGTCCCTGTTGTTGCAATGTAAGAATATCCTTGGCGCCACAATAACCCATCCCCGCCCGCAGGCCGCCTACATATTGCTGTACAACTTCCGATAGATTGCCTTTGAAGGCTACGCGGCCTTCGATGCCTTCCGGGACAAGTTTTTTGATATCGTCTTCCACATCCTGGAAATAGCGATCGCTGCTGCCCTGGGTCATTGCTCCGATAGAACCCATGCCGCGGTATTGCTTGAATTTTCTTCCTTCATAGATGATCGTTTCACCGGGGCTTTCTTCGACACCGGCAAATACGCTACCCATCATGACGACATTTGCGCCGGCGGCCAGCGCCTTTACCATATCACCCGTGTAACGGATACCCCCATCCGCGATTACGGGGATATTCCTGGCATTGAGGACGGAGGCGGCTTCCATCACAGCTGTGATCTGGGGTACACCGGCTCCTGCCACGATACGCGTAGTACAGATAGAGCCCGGGCCTATCCCGACCTTGACCGCATCTGCCCCAGCGTCGGCCAGGGCTTTTGCGCCAGCGGCGGTGCCGATGTTCCCGGCAATCACCTGTAGCTGTTTAAAATTCTTTTTCAATGTTTTCAGGGCATTGATAACGCCGATATGATGTCCGTGGGCGCTGTCGAGAGTTACGACATCCACTCCTATCTGTTGCAGGGCTTCGGCCCTGTCCAGCAGGTCTTTGGTGATACCAAGGGCGGCTCCGACAAGCAGCCGGCCGTAGGAATCTTTTGCGGAGTTGGGATAACTGGTCACCTGCAGGATATCGCGGTAGGTGATCAGCCCGATGAGCTTGCCTTGTTTGTTCACCACAGGCAATTTCTCGATCTTATGTTTCTGAAGGATCTTTTCTGCCTTTTTAAGATCAGTTCCTTCGGGAGCGGTAACCAATCTGTCTTTAGGCGTCATTACTTCGCTGACCTTACGACGTTTGTTGTCTTCGAACCGTAGATCGCGATTGGTCAGTATGCCGACGAGTACCTTATTGTTATCTGTAATGGGGATACCACCGATCTTATTCTCTTTCATCAGCCGGAGTGCATCGCTGATCGTGGCTTCTTCGTGCAGGGTGATGGGGTCGATGATCAGACCGCTCTCGCTGCGTTTAACCTTCCGCACCTGCTCCGCCTGTTTTTCGATGCTCATATTCTTGTGCAGGATACCGATGCCGCCTTCGCGGGCAAGGGCGATGGCCAGGTTCGCTTCCGTCACGGTGTCCATGGCGGAGGATAACATGGGAATATTCAGTGTGATGCCTTTGGTGAGCTTACTCCTGATGTCTACTTCGCGGGGTAGTACCTGGGAAAATGCAGGGAGTAACAATACGTCATCGAATGTGAGACCTTCTCCGAAAAATTTTGAGGGAAGTTTTGACTTTCCACCGGGGGAATTTATTCTTGCCATGTGCAAAGATAGGGTAGCGCGTAGTTACGCTCCAAATTTTTTAGGGCTGGTTGGATGAGGCCGGGCTTAATCTTTAATTAAGCCGGTATCTTTTGCCCGGCAATGGGCTGATCAGGCCTTGTAATTCAAGGGTAAGAAGGCCTATGGAAACAGCGGAAGTTTCCAGTTGACTTCTTGCTGAAAGTTCGTCGAACGAAAGACTTTTTGTCTCTGTTAACAATTTCAGCAGAATTTTCCTGGCTGTTCTTGTCTGGTTGTTGCCATCCCCCGCCCGGCCATTCCCGGCTGCCCCTTTCCCGTCATTCCCGGACGCCCCTGTTCCGCCATTATCGGCCGTTCCTGTCCAGTCGTTGCAGACTGTCTCTATCCAGTCCTGGCCTCCAGTGGCAAAGGGCAGGCTGGGCTGTATGCCGGCTTGTCCGGCGGGCCATTCCCAACCCATGGCGGCCTGCAATTGTTTGCCGGAGAATAATAATTCGGCCTTTTGCTGGCTGATCAGTTCGTTGCAACCGGTGCTTCGGGGATCATTAATTCTGCCGGGGACAGCAAATATCTTTTTCCCATAGGTAAGCGCTGTTTTGACGGTGAGCAGGCTTCCGCCTTTACTGCCTGTCTCTACCACGATGAGCGCATCACACAAGCCGGCTACAATGTTATTGCGCATTGGAAACTGATGGGATTCCGGAGGCGTGTGCCAGCCGAAGGTGGTGAGTAATCCTCCTTGGGGTAACATAGCCTTTGCCAGCCCAATATTTTCATGCGGATAGAAGTGGCCGAGGCCATGTCCCAATATTCCCACCGTCGGCATGTTATTCTTTACTGCCGCCGAGTGGGCGCAGGCGTCGATACCATAGGCGAGACCGCTGATGATGAGCAGGTCGGGTTGAGCCAGTTGCCGGATGAGTTGTTCTGTTATCTCTCTGCCATATTCGCTGGGGCCCCGTGTTCCGACGACGGCGATGATCTTTTTGGCATTGAGGTCGGCCTGGCCTTTGTAAAATAGCACAGGCGGGAAGTCGGAGAAAGAGAGAAGCCGTTGTGGATAGTCGGGGTCTGTGCAGAAAAGCATTCGACCGCCTTTTTTTTCCAGTAACTGCAATTCGTCTTCGAGACTTGACCAATCGTTGAAGGCACCGATCGCACTGGCGACTGCCGGCCGCAGTCGTGCCTGGGCAAGCGTTTCTTTTCGGGCCTGAAAGATTGCTTTAGCATTGCCGAAACGGTCGATCAATTTTTTCGTATGTGCGGGACCGATACCTGGTGTCCGGGTGAGGGCGAGTTGATATAAGGCATCTTCTTTCATGGGGATGAGATTTGATGTCTGTAAAGTTAAAATAAAAATTATTTTGTGATGACCTTAAGTTCTGTGCGGCGGTTTTGGGCCCGGCCTTCCGGCGTCGCATTGTCTGCGACGGGTATAGTATCTCCGAATCCTTTGAAGGACAGGCGTATCTGGGCTATTCCTTTTGCAATGAGATAGGTCGTTACTGCGCGGGCCCTGTTCTCCGACAAGACTTTATTGTCGGACACCTTGCCGGAATTATCCGTATGGCCGCCTATCTGGATGTGAAGAGTGGGGTTGTCTTTCAGTAATTGCACCACCTGGTCCAATTCGGCTTCGGACTGCGGCTTAATGTCGTATTTGTTGGTTTCAAAAAAGATATTCTTTAATACGATGGCCGCGTTGGTTTCGATGGGTTGGAGAGGGATGTCGATATTAAATGCTGTGTCGCCCTGTTCGCGGCTGAGGGAAAAATTATCGGAGAAAAAGAGATATCCTTTTC
>Ga0207671_10000828_pt1 | contig 39291 bp, 34 predicted proteins | sample KBSC24metaG_FD_184352 | JGI IMG/M metagenome (GOLD analysis project Ga0207671, IMG submission 184352) | Corn rhizosphere microbial communities from Kellogg Biological Station, Michigan, USA - KBS C2-4 metaG (SPAdes) (version 2) | ecosystem: Host-associated > Plants > Roots > Rhizosphere > Soil...
ACGCCTTCGGCGGTGACCGGCAGCGTCTCAGGATGCCGGCGGACGAACCAGGCCGGCGGCGAGGCGGTGGCCGTGGCCAGGTCGACGGCGACGCCGCGGCTGTGGAGGAGGTCCATCAGCCGGTCGAGCCAGCCGAAGTCCCACTCGTCCTCGGCGGGTTGCAGGCGGGCCCAGGAGAAGACGCCGAGGGTCACCATGGTGACGCCGGCCTCCCGCATCAGGTTGGCGTCCTGCTTCCAGACGGCTTCCGGCCATTGCTCCGGGTTGTAGTCGGCCCCGTACAAAAGTCCTGCTACGCGCGTGATCATCCTTTGCTGTTCCTCCCCGTGGACCAATGCGAACTGTTTGGAAGATAGAGAAGATGAGCTGCGGGCGGGGCACTGACGGGAAAGTGGGGGCGGGCGTGACCGAATGATCCAGTTGTGTCCCGGCGGCGGCACGCCGGGTCACCCGTTCTGCGCAGCGGTGTCTGCTGAGAGCAGACAAGGGGGACCCGTCCCGGCGGGGATCCGTAGGCTCGAAGTATGAGCGAGCTTCTGAGACTGCACGTCATCCCCGGCGGCCGCGCCGACCAGCCGGCCGAGCAGCCGGCCGAGCAGCCCGCGAGGAAGGAAGCGCCGAAGACCCCCACCCCCGCGAAGGAGCCGGCCGCTCCCGAGCCGCTGTGGCGCGAGGTGCTCGGCGACCAGCTGCGCGAGCTGCGGCGCAGTCACCGTGAGAGCCTCGCCGAGACGGCGGCCCGGGCCGGGATCTCGCCCCAGTACCTGTCGGAGGTGGAGCGAGGACTCAAGGAACCGTCGAGCGAGATGATCGCCGCCGTCGCCGGCGCGCTGGGCACGACGCTCGGCGGACTCGCGGAGTCGGTCGCGGACGAGCTGCGCGCGCAGCGGGAGGCGGCGCTGCTGGGGTCGCGGCACGACCTGGCGGTGCGGCACGACTTGGCGGTGCGGCGGGAGCTGGCGACGCGGCGGGACTTGGCGGCGCGGCGGCCTGCGGGCGGGCCGGTGCTGCTGGCGCTGGCGGCCTGAGGGCGGAGCGGCGGGTCGGTTGACCGGCAGCGATCGGTCGATCGTTCGGGCCGGCGGCGGCGGGCGGACCTTGCTGGTCGAATCGCTCCAGCCCGCCAGCCCGCCAGCCCGCCAGCCCGCCAGCCCGCCAGCCCGCCAGCCCGCCAGCCAGCCAGCCGGCCGGCCCCAGCCCCGCTGGCCCAGCCCGCCCGCCAGCCAGCCGGCCAGCCCCAGCCCCGCCGGCCCAGCCCGCCAGCCGGCTGAGGCCGCCCGCCCGCGCGCCCTACTCCCGAGGCCCCAGCACATGGTCGGCGAGCCCGTACTCCACCGCGGCGGCCGCGGTGAAGACGCGGTCGCGGTCGGTGTCGTGGCGCAGGCGGTCGGGGGTCTGGCCGGTGTGGTGGGTGAGGATCTGCTCCAGTTCGGCGCGCATGCGGACCAGTTCGTCGGCTTGGATGATCAGGTCGGGGATCGCGCCTTGGCCGCGCGCCGCCGGTTGGTGGAGGACTACGCGGGCGTGGGGAAGTACTGAGCGCAGGCCTGGGGTGCCGGCTGCGAGGAGGACTGCGCCCACCGCTATGGCCTGCCCCACGCAGATGGTGCGGATGGGGGCCTTGATGTGCTGCATGGTGTCGTACACCGCGAGCATCGAGGTCAGGTCGCCGCCTTCGCAGTTCACGTAGAGGCTGATCTCGCGGTCGGGGCCGTCGGATTCCAGGTGGAGGAGCTGGGCGATGAGGGCGTTCGCCACGCCCGCGTCGATCGCGGTGCCGAGGTAGATGATGCGCTCGGTCAGCAGGTGCGAGTAGATGTCCGTTACGCGCTCGCCGCGCGGGCTCTGCGTCGTCACGTAGGGGATGGTGTAGTTCATGGCCGGTGCGGTGTTCATGCTCGGTGCCGTGTTCATGCCGTGATTCCGATCCGCTTGCGTTCGGGCACGACCTGGCCGAACGAGTCCACGATGTGGTCGATGAAGCCGTAGTCCTTCGCCTGCTGCGCCGTGAACCACCGGTCGTGCTGCGAGTCCTCGAAGATCCGCTCGTAGGGCTGCCCGGTGTCCGCGGAGATCAGGCCCAGCACGGTGGTCACCATGTGCCGCAGATCGTCCGCCTGGACCTCGACGTCCACCGCGGTGCCGCCGATGCCGGCCGAGCCCTGGTGCATCAGGATGCGGGCATGGGGGAGGGCGAAGCGGCGGCCGTGAGTCCCCGCTGAGAGCAGGAACTGGCCCGCGCTGCACGCCAGGCCCAGCGCCAGCGTCGAGACCTCGCACGGGACCAGCCGCATCACGTCGCGGATCGCCAGCATCGCCGGCACCGACCCGCCGGGGGAGTGGATCCACAGCGAGATCCCGGCGTCCGGGTCCTCGGCGGCCAGGGACAGCAGCTGCGTGGCCAGCAGCGTCCCGTTGTCGTCGTCCAGCACGCCGTCGAGCACCACGATCCGTCGGCTGAACAGCTGTTCACGCGTACGCCAGCTGAACTGGGGCGTCTTCTCTTCGTCTGCCATGCCTCCACCGTGCCCCCGCCGGGCAGGGCGGAGAACGCCATGCTGCTGTGGGCGGATCAGCTGTCAGCGGATCCGCTCACGGCAGAGGGCCGCCGGCCGCGCGAAGCTGGCGAAGCAGCACGTCGGGGGCCTCGACGAGCGAAGGCCCGTACCAGGTGAGGTGGCGGCCGGAGACCAGGGCCGCGGGCAGGCCGGGGAAGGCTTCGGGGCCGTCGGAGGCGTCGAAGGCGTAGGGCTCGTCGGGAAGCACGACGAGCGAAGCGCCGCTGGTGAGGAGATCGGGCAACGGGATCTTCGGATAGCGCTCGGCGTGGTCGGAGTAGACGTTGCGCACCCCGAGCCGCGCCAGCACGTCCCCGGCGAACGTGTCGCGCCCCAGCACCATCCACGGCCGCCGCCAGATGGGAACGATCGATGGGACAGGCGGTGGCGTCGGCCCCAGCTCCGTCGCCACCGCCCACGCGGCCTCCGCCTCGTCCAGCCACCGCGGCCGGACGAGCCCGCATCCGTCGGTCAGCATCCGGTCGAGCTCCCGGAAGGCCTCGTCCAAGGTCCGGATCCGGGTCAGGAGAACCGGAACTCCCGCCGCGCTTAGCTCGGCGAGGTCGACCGCCCGGTTCTCCTCTTCGTTCGCGACGACGAGCTCCGGAGCCAGCGCGACGATCCGCGGCACATCAGGATTCTTCGTCCCGCCGATCCGCTCGACGTCCAGGTCCGCCGGATGCGTGCACCAGGCCGTCGCACCGACGAGCAGCCCCGGCGCCGTCGTCGCGATCGCCTCGGTCAACGACGGCACCAGGGACACGACCCGCCGGACCCGCACGCCGACCTCCTGCTGGAACTTGTTCTGCTAGTCCTGGTTCCAGTCCTAGCTCTGTTAGTCCTAGTCCTAGTCCTAGTCCTGGTTCTGCCAGGCCTTGTTCGGCTAGAACTCGTCGTCGAACGAGACGCTACCGCCGACCGCGACCTGGTACGCCGAGACCCGCCGCTCGAAGAAGTTCGACAGCTCCTGCACGTCCTGCAGCTCCATGAACGCCAGCGGGTTCGCCGTCCCGTACACCGGCTCCAGCCCGAGCTGCTCCAGCCGCCGGTCTGCGACGTGCTCCAGGTACGCCCGCATGTCCGCGACCGGCAGCCCCGACACGCCGGCGCCGAGCAAGTCCTCCGCGAACTGCGTCTCGCACTCCACCGCCTCGGCCAGCATCTCGCGCACCTGCTGCGCCATCGCGTCGTCGAACAGGTCCGGCTCCTCGGCGCGCACCGTCTCGACCACGTCGAAGGCGAAGGCCATGTGCATCGACTCGTCGCGGAAGACCCAGTTCGTGCCGGACGCCAGGCCGTGCAGCAGGCCGCGCGAGCGCAGGAAGTACACGTAGGCGAAGGCGCCGTAGAAGAACAGCCCTTCGATGCACGCCGCGAAGCAGATCAAGTTCAGCAGGAACGCCCGGCGGTCGTCGCGCGTCTCCAGCCGGTGCAGGTCGCCGAGCGAGTCGATCCAGCGGAAGCAGAACTCTGCCTTGCGCCGGATCGAAGGGATGTTCTCCACGGCCGCGAAGGCCGCGGTGCGCTCGTCCTCGTCGGGGACGTAGGTGTCGAGCAGGTTCAGGTAGAACTGGACGTGCACGGCCTCCTCGAACAGCTGCCGCGACAGGTACAGCCGGCCTTCGGGGCTGTTGACGTGCTGGTACAGGTTCAGCACGAGGTTGTTCGCGACGATCGTGTCGCCGGTGGCGAAGAACGCGACCAGGCGCGAGACCAGGTGCCGCTCGGCGGACGAGAGACGGTCGAGGTCGGTCAGGTCGCTGTGCAGGTCCACCTCCTCCACCGTCCAGGTGTTCTTGATCGCGTCGCGGAAGCGGTCGAAGAAGTGCGGGTAGCGCATGGGGCGCAGGGTCAGATCCAGACCCGGGTCGAGCAGCATCAGAGTTCTTCCTTATCGGGCTACTGGCAGGCTTCGCAGGCTTCGGGGTTCTCCAGCGAGCAGGCGAGCGCCTCGTCGGTGGTGAAAGCGGCGGCCTCGGCCGCCGGCGTAACCGGGGAAGTCCCCACTTCCGCCGTCGCCGCGACCGTCGCCTGCTGGATCCGCGTCGCCGGCCGCGACCGCAGGTAGTACGTCGACTTCAGCCCGGCCTTCCACGCGTACATGTACATCGACGACAGCTTCCCGATCGTCGGCGCGGCCAGGAACAGGTTCAGCGACTGTGACTGGTCGATGAACGGTCCGCGCGCCGCGGCCAGGTCGATCAGCGCTCGCTGCGGCAGCTCCCACGCCGTCCGGTACAGGGCCTTGATCTCCTCGGGGAGCCCCGAGACGTCCTGCACCGACCCCTCGGCCCGCTTGATCGCCTCGCGCACCGACGGCGTCCACAGCCCGAGGGCCTTCAGTTCACCGACCAGCGCCGTGTTGATCTGCAGGAACTCACCCGACAGTGTCTCGCGCTTGAACAGGTTCGACACCTGCGGCTCGATGCACTCGTAGCAGCCGGCGATGGAGGCGATGGTCGCGGTCGGGGCGATGGCCACGAGCAGCGAGTTGCGCAGGCCCGTGGCGGCGATCCGCGACCGGAGCTTGCTCCAGCGCGAGGCCAGGTCCGGCGACGTAGCGGTGTTCCAGAGGTCGGGCTGGAGTGCGCCCCGAGCAGCCCGCGTGTCGGCGAACGCCGGGTGCGCGCCGAACTCCTCCGCCAGCCCGGCCGAGGCCTCCAGCGCCGTCAGGTAGATCTCCTCCGAGATCCGGGTCGACAGCTCCTGTGCTTGCACTGCGTCGAAGGGCAGCCGCAGCGCGAAGAACACGTCCTGCAGCCCCATCAGCCCCAGCCCGACAGGCCGCCAGCGCGGATTCGACGCCGCGGTCTGCTCGCTCGGGTAGTAGTTGATGTCGATCACGCGGTCCAGGAACACCACGGCGGTGCGGACCGTCGCGCGCAGCCTGTCCCAGTCGATCGCGTCCCGGGACGGGGTCAGGTGCGCGGCCAGATTGATCGAGCCGAGGTTGCACACTGCGGTCTCGGTGTCGGAGGAGACCTCGATGATCTCGGTGCACAGGTTCGACAGGTGCACTGTGTTCTGGCTCTTGCCGGGGCCCGCCGCACCGGTCTGGTTGCAGAGCTTGTTCGAGGCGTCCTTGAACGTCATCCAGCCGTTGCCGGTCTGCGCCAGCGTGCGCATCATCTTGCCGTACAGCTCGCGAGCCGGGACCTGGCGCGTGAACCGGCCCTCGGCCTCGGCCTCGCGGTACGCCGCGTCGAACTCCGCGCCCCACAGGTCCGGCAGCTCCGGGACCTGGTCGGGGTCCATCAGCGACCACACGCCGTCGGTCTCGACGCGCCGCATGAACTCGTCGGGGATCCAGTTGGCCAGGTTCAGGTTGTGCGTGCGGCGCGCGTCCTCGCCGGTGTTGTCCCGCAGTTGCAGGAACTCCTCGATGTCCGGATGCCACGGCTCCAGGTACACGCACGCCGCGCCCTTGCGCCGTCCGCCCTGGTTGACCGCCGCGACCGAGGAGTCCAGCGTGCGCAGGAACGGGACGATGCCGTTGGAGCGGCCGTTGGTGCTGCGGATCAGGGCGCCGCGCGAGCGGACGCGGGAGAAGCCGATGCCGATGCCGCCGGCGAACTTCGACAGGCGCGCGACCTGGTGGTAGCGGTCGTAGATCGAGTCCAGCTCGTCGCGCGGGGAGTCCACGAGGTAGCACGAGGACATCTGCGTGTGCCGGGTGCCGGAGTTGAACAGCGTGGGGGAGCTGGGCAGGTAGGCCAGGGAGGACATCAGGCGGTAGAAGCCGACGGCCTCGTCCGGGTCCTGCGACAGGCCGGCGGCCACGCGCAGCAGGAAGTGCTGCGGCGTCTCGATGACGCGGCGGGTCACCGGGTGGCGGAGCAGGTACCGGTCGTAGACGGTGCGCAGGCCGAAGTACTCGAAGCGAAGGTCGCCGTCGGGGTCGATCGCGGTGTCGAACCGCGGGGCCGAGGCCCGGATCAGCTCCGCGGTCACGTCGCCGATCAAGCCCTCCCGATGCCCGACGGCGATGGATGCGCTGAACGAGGTCGCGCCCTGGCCCGCCGCCTCGCGGGCGATGACGCCGGAGAGCAGGCGCGCGGCCAGCTTGGAGTACTGCGGCTCCTCGCCGATCAGCTCGGCCGCGCTCTGGACCGCGAGGCCGGCGATCTGCTCCGGTCCGGCGTTCGGGGGAAGGCCGGCGAAGGTCTTGCGGGCGACGCGGGCCGGGTCGACGTCCGGCAGGTCCGCGGACCGGGCGGCGATCTCCTGCCGCAGTGCCTGCTCGGCAGCGGTCTCCTGCCGCAGTGCCTGCTCGGCACCGGTCTCAGGGAGCTGCTCCACGGTGGGCCGTGCGCCCGCTTCCGGCAGCCCGAGCTCCGCGGGGGCCGTCTGGGTGACCGTCACAACCATCTCCTCGCCAGTCGTAGGTCCGGTCCGGACCGGCCGTGGCGAGCAGACACCGGAGGCGCGCGAAAGCCGCGACGCGTCTCCGCCGTCAGCCGTCCCACGCGGCCTCGGACCAGCCGTGCCTCACGTCCGGGCACGGCACCGCTGGCAGGTCTTCGGACTCATGGGCCTTCCCGGAGCCGGGTCTGGCGCTCCGGGACCCTACTGGCCGTCACTTCCCAGGCCCGCCCGAAGGCGTTCGGTGGCCCAGTGTGTACGACGGCGGTCGTTCCCACTTACCGCTGCGGGGCAGTCCCGGTTTCGCACCGGGTTCCCTCTTGCCTCGGCCGACGCCCGGCTGCAGAGCAGGGGAGTCGGCCGAACCAGCTGCGTCGGACACCATATCTTGTGGCGGGCCGGAATCTCCAATCAACATGCTGTATGTCAGAGGACTTCTGCGAGAATGAGGCATGGCCAAGTTGATCTATTCCGCGATCGCCTCGCTCGACGGGTACGTGGAGGACGCCGACGGCGCGTTCGAGTGGGCGGCGCCCGACGAGGAGGTCCACGCGTTCGTCAACGACGGCGAGCGCGGCGTCGGCACGTACCTCTACGGGCGCCGGATGTACGAGACGATGCGTTACTGGGAGACCGAGGGCGCGGGCCCCGACGACCACCCCGTGTCGCGGGACTTCGCGCAGATCTGGCGCGCCGCCGAGAAGATCGTCTACTCCCGGACGCTCGAAACCGTGTCGACCGCCAAGACGCGCCTGGAGCGCGAGTTCGATCACGATGCCGTCCGGCGCCTCAAGGAGAGCTCGCCGACGGACATCACCATCGGCGGCCCCGCGCTGGCCGGTGAGGCGATCGCCGCGGGGCTCGTGGACGAGATCCAGCTGCTGCTGGGCCCGATCCTGGTGGGCGGCGGCAAGGCGGCCCTCCCCGACGACGTGCGCGTGCAGCTCGAGCTGCTGGACGAGCGCCGCTTCACCAGCGGCGTCGTATTCCTGCGCTACGCCGTCACGGGCTGACCGACTCGCCTGCTACTGGAAGGTCGCGTGCGCCGGGCGCAGGTAGATCCGCACGCGGGTCGGCGCATCGCCCACGGGCCCGTCCATGGGCAGCGAGTACCGGTCAGCCAGGACGGCGAAGAACTCGCCCTCCGGGTCCGGCTCGATGCGCTCCACGGTGCCGCGCAGCTCCAGGTAGCGGTACGGCGCGTCGGGGTCGTTGATCGAGACCGCGGCGTTCGGGCGCTCGCTGAGCTCCCTGTACTTCGCGCGCTTCGTCGAGGTGGTGAAGGACAGGAACTCGCCGTCCCACAGGAACCACATGGGGTTCACGTGCGGGGTACCGTCGGCGCGGATGGTCGCCAGGTGGCAGAAGACGGGACGCTCGAGCAGGTCGGCGTGGGATTCGGGGATGACGGACATGGTTCCACTCCAACGTGGTGTGAGGATGCGAACAAGGAGAGAGTCGGACTCGCTGCGATCACGAACCGTGATAGCTGATCGCTGAAAACTGATTGCTGAGCTCTGTCGGGGCCACCGTGTCGACGCTATGTCGCTTCTATGCCGCCGCGCATCACGGCCCACCACTCCGCGACCCGGTCGGTGACGTCGGCGTGGCCCGCCAGGATGCCCGAGACGTGCTGCACGCCCTGGAACCCGGCGACCGAGGCCCGCGCCAGCGCCGCCGGGTCCGCGCCGGCACGTAGCTCGCCCTGCTCGGCAGCGGTCTGGAAGAGGCCGGTCGCGGTGGCGATCCAGTCCACGTACGGCATGTGGAGGGGCTCGCCGATCTGCGAGCGCTCGGCCTGCAGCCGGACGGTCGCCCGCACGATCGGATCCTCGCGGATCTGCGCCGCGACACGTGCGAAGACCTCGCCGATCAGGTCGAGCATGCGGTCGTGCGACGGCAGCGCGTCGGTGACGAGCGAGGGCCACTGCTCGTAGCACTCTTCGACGATGGCCGAGGCGATCGCGGCCTTGGCCGGGAAGTGGAAGGCCAGCGCGCCTTTCGTGACGCCGGCGCGCGCCGCGATCTCGCTGGTGGTGGCCGCCGCGTAGCCGCCCTCTGCGAAGCACCCGGCCGCGGCCAGCAGGATGGCGCGGCGGGTGCGGCGGGCCCGTTCCTGCGTGGGTTCGGCCGGGGACCGGTGGTCGGCACGCGGCGGGGTCATGCGCTCAGCCCCGGACCGCGACGACGGTCTTGCCCGGACTGCGGTTCTCGGCCTGCGCGATGTGCGCCTCGATCGCCTCGCTCCAGCCGATGACGCGCGGCGCCGGGATCGCAAGCCCCTCGGCGGTGAGGGCGAAGACGCCGGCGATGAGGTCGCCGACGGCGCCCGCGTCGCTGCGGGCGCGGTTGATGATGCTGAAGCCGACGGTGGTCCAGTTGTTGCGGCGCAGGTCGGCCAGCGTCGGGGCGGCGGGGTCGGGCTGGCCGGCGGCGGCGCCGTAGCTGACCAGGCGGCCGCCGGGGGCGAGGAGGGCGGGCATCGCGGCGGAGACGTCGCCGCCGATGGATTCGAGGATGACGTCGAACGGGGCTTCGTCGGCGGCGGCCTTGCGCGAGTTGGCGGCGAAGTCGGCGTCGCGGATCGCGGGGCGGTAGGCGTCGGCGAGGGTGGCCGCGGAGCGTGCGCTCGTGCCGCCGATCAGGGCCCTGGGCTGCCGGAGCGCGAGCACGGCGGCGAGAGCGTCGCCGACTCCGCCGCTCGCGCCGGTGACGAGGATGCGGTCGGCCGCCGTGACGTGCGCGGCGCGGGCCAGGCCGACGGCGGTGGCCCAGGTGAGGGGGACGGTGGTCGCGGCTTCCAGCGCGAGGCCGTCGGGGACGCGCGCGGCCAGACCGGCTTCGGCGACGACGGTCCCGGCCAGGCCTCCGCCGTCGACGGTGAACGCGACGACGGTGTCGCCGACCTCGAAGCCGGTCACGCCCTCGCCGAGCGCGGTGACCTCGCCGCCGACCTCCATGCCCGGGACGAACGGCCAGGCGCTCGCGTAGCCGGGGGCGCCGCGGCGGGCCAGGACGTCGACGAAGTTGAGGCCGGCGAAGCGGACGGCGATGGCGAGTTGGCCCGGAGACGGTACCGGGGCCGGGATGTCGACCTCTGCGATGGTCTCCGGGCCGCCGGGGGCGCTGAACTGGATGGCCTTCATGCTGGGTTCCCCTCCCAAGGTGCTGCGGTTGGTGCGACAAGAAAAATACCGGCTGGCCGGTTTCTTGTCGACCGCCACAGCGCCTCGGGAAGGTGAACCTCAGCGGAAGGCCGCGGCGTTCCGCTCAGCCCAAGCACTGAACGGCGCCGCCGGCCGCCCCAGAACCCGTTCGACGTCCGGGCTGGCCGTCTGCTCCTCGGCTGTCGGCTCGCCGAGGATCGCCAGCGTCCCGTCGGCCACCGCCGGCGGCATGAACTGGATCATCTGCTCCCGTGCTTGCTCTGGCGTCATCTCGACGAAGGTCACCGCCTCGCCGATCGCCTCCGCGATGGCGGCGGCGCGCTGCCGCGGTGTCGTTGCCGCCGGGCCGGTGAGCACGTACGTCGCACCGTCGTGCCCGTCCTGGGTCAGCACCGCGGCGGCCACCGCGGCCACGTCGTCCGGGTCCACGAACGGCAGGCCGACCCCGCCGAACGGCGCGGGGGCCATGCGCTGCGCGCGGATCGGCTCGACCCACGCGAACGCGTTGGAGTCCAACCCGCCCGAGCGCAGGATCGTGTACCGCAAACCGGAGGCGGCGACCGCCTGCTCGAACCCTGCCGCGTGGGCGTACGCACCGCCCGGCCGTGTGCCGACGCCCTGCGAGGACACCAGGACCACGCGCGTGACCCCGGCCGCCTTCGCCCGGGCCAGCACTTCGGCCGGCTCGTCCCCGGCGACCAGCAGGAACAGTGCCTTCGCGCCCTGCAATGCGGCGTCCAGCCCGTCCGGTGCGCCGAGGTCGGCGGCGACCGCGTGCACCCCGGCCGGGACGTCGGCGCCGGTGATGTGCCTCGACACGGCGGTCACCTCGTGCCCGGCGGCGGCCAGCGTCCGCACCAGGGTCCGGCCGACGTTCCCCGTGGCACCTGTCACTACGATCATCGTTTCCCCATTTCGGCAGCTCAACCCGTATGCCACGGAGTGAGTTAGTTGACTAACTGAGTTGCACGCTAGCCGATCGCGGCAGCGGTTGTCTATCCTCAGTTAGGTGACTGACTCACAGCCTGCGAGAACGGTAGAGAAGACGCAGACGAGCGCCCGGCGCGGTGGCAAGCGCGAGCGGCTGGCGTCCGCCGCCGCCGAGGTGTTCCACCGCCAGGGCGTGGAGCGCACCACGCTCAGCGACATCGCGCAGGCGGCCGATGTCCCGCTGGGCAACGTCTACTACTACTTCAAGACCAAGGACCAGCTGGTCGAGGCCGCGCTCGGCGCGCACCGCGGGCTGCTGGCCGGCGCCGTGGAGGAGCTCGACCGGCTGCCCGATCCCGCCGCGCGGCTCAAGGCCATGATCGGCGGCTGGATCGAGCAACGCGACCTCGCGGCCCGCTACGGCTGCCCCTTCGGCACCCTGGCCACCGAGCTCGACAAGCGCGAGGACGGCCTGGACCTCGCCGCCGCCGCCGTGCTGCGCGCGTTGATCGACTGGGCCGAGGAGCAGTTCCGGCAGCTCGGCCACGCCGATGCGCACGATCTCGCTGTCGCGTTCGTGGCGGCTTATCAGGGCATGTCGGTGCTGGCCAACGCGCTGCGCGATCCGGACGTGATGACCACGCAGGGCCGTCGTCTCGAAAGCTGGATCGACACCCTCGCCTGATCGGGTCCCGGCGGGAGATGATCGGATGTTTCCACTTTCCGCATGCGCTACCGAAGGGCAAGACCCGTGTTCTTCAAGGACGGCCAGCACATCCTTCTCATCGGCGACAGCATCACGGACTGCGGGCGCCGCGAAGAGAACGCCCCCTACGGCAACGGGTACGTCAGCCTCCTGCGGGCGTTCACCACGGCCCGGCACCCCGAGGCCCGCCTGACCTGGACGAACCGGGGCGTCAGCGGCAACACCACCCGGCACCTGGCCGAGCGCTGGGAGAAGGACGCGCTGGCCCCGCGGCCGGACTGGCTGTCGCTGATGATCGGCATCAACGACGTCTGGCGTGCCTTCGACGGCCACCCCGAGAATGCCGTCCCGCTGGAGGAGTACATCGAGACCGTCCGTACGCTCCTGCGCCGCGCCGTGGAGGAGACCGGCTGCCGCCTGATCCTGGCCGACCCGTACATCATCGAGCCCGACCTCACCGAGCCGCAGCGCGCGGCCAGCGACACGTTCGCGGCGGCCGTCGCGGGCATCGCCGAGGAGTTCGACGCGGTGCACGTCCCCACCCAGCGGGCCTTCGACGCCGCGCTGGCGACCACCACGCCGAAGGACTGGGCGAACGACCGGATCCACCCGAACCTGGCCGGCCACGCGGTGATCGCCGAGGCGTTCATGAAGGCGTTGGAGATCTGACCAATCGGGGTCTGACGGCGCGGGAATAAGCGGCGCGGCGGCAAATCGCCGATCATCGGTTGTCACCGGGATGAAATGGACCGTGTGACGACGAACCTCGATGATCCCGGCGTGTCACGACGCCGCCTGTTGACGTCCTTCGGTGCCGCCACGCTGATCGGCGTGGCGGCACCCCGGCCGGCGAGCGCGGACGTCGTGCCCGCGCCGCGCCGGGCCCAGGACCTTCCGACGCCGGTCGCGACCGGCCTGGACTACGCCTGGGCTCCGCACCCCTCCGTCGACGCGATGACTGCCGCGGGCTACAAGTTCGCGATCCGCTACCTCAGCCACAGCCCGGTCAAGAACCTCACCGTGGACGAAGCTCAGGCGTTGACCACGGCTGGGATCGCAGTGGTCTGCAACTGGGAGGCCACGCTCGACGGTCCGCGCCACGGCTACGCGCAGGGCGCCGCTGATGCCATCGAAGCGCAGAAGCAGGCGGCGGCGTGCGGGATGCCGCCGGATCGGCCGATCTACTTCAGCGTGGACTGGGACGTGCTGGCCGCCGACATGGACGCGGTCAACGCGTACTTCGATGGTGTCGCCTCGGTCATCGGTGTCGCGCGGACCGGCGCTTACAGCAGCTACGACGCGCTCGGCTGGCTGCTGGCGTCCGGTCGTATCCGGTGGGCTTGGCAGTCGTGTTCGACGGCGTTCTCCAGCGGCCGCAACGCTGTGCCGTATCCCGGTATCCACCTCTGGCAGAACCGGACACCGTTCACGTTCGACGGCGCGGACGTGGACGGCGACCAGGCGTTGACGCCGGACTTCGGGCAGTGGGGCGCCGGGGCGTTCGTGTATCCGCAGGGGAGCGGAGGCCGGCTGGCTGCCGGTGTGCACAACGACGGCCGGATCGAGGTCTTCGCGGTCACGCCGGCCGGCGGGATCACGAACCGGTGCGAGACGGTGCCGAACGGTTCGTGGTCCGGCTGGAGCGACTTCAACCCGGCCAAGGGTTTCGGGTTCGCCGCGCGGACGATTTCGGTGGCGACCGGGCGGCACGCCGACGGTCGGCTGGAGGTCTTCGCCGTGATGAGCGACGGCTCCGTGCAGAACCGCTTCGAGACCACCGCTGACGGCGTCTGGTCCGGCTGGAACGTGTTCGCGCCCGCGCACAGTGCCAGGGCCCTGGCACTTGGAGTGCATGCCGACGGCCGCATCGAGATGTTCGCCGTGACGCCGACCGGCGGGATGTCGAACAGGTACGAGACGGCGCCGAACGGTGCCTGGTCCGCCTGGAACGAGTTCGGGCCGCAGGGTGTCGCCGAGGCGGTGAGCGCGGCCGGTCATGCCGACGGCCGCCTGGAGGTGTTCGCCGTGATGAGCGACGGCTCGATGCGGAACCGCTGTGAGATGACGGCGAACGGCGCGTGGTCGGAGTGGGACGTCTACGGCCCGACCGGCGGCGTGAACGGGAACAGCGCACCGGGCGCGGTCACGGCCGGTGTGCATCAGGACGGCCGGGTCGAGGTCTTCGCGGTCACGCCGGGCGGCGGGATCCGGAACCGTTTCGAGACCGCGCCTGGTGCTGCGTGGTCGGGGTGGGGCGACGGTTTCGGGCCTCGCGGCGCGGTCACCGCTGCTTCCGCGACCAGGCACGCCGATGGCCGGATGGAGGTCTTCGCCGTGGCGGCCGACGGGTCGGTGTGGAACCGGTTCGAGGCCGGGGCGAACGGAGCTTGGTCCGGGTGGAGCGCGTTCGCCGCGGCGGGGACGGTGAAGCCCTGAGCGCTGCTCGCTGTGCCGGTCACATCGTCGCGAGGTCGAAGACCAGCGCCGCGGCGATGGCGACGCCGTAGGCCGACGCGGCCAGCCCGACCGTCCGGGTCCGCTTCTCCTCCGGCCAGGAGGTCAGGGTCAGGGCCCAGGCGAGCGTGGGGAGGACCAGGACGCCGTGCAGGCTGATCCCGTGGACCAGCTTGAGGTAGCCGAGGTCTTGGTAGGCCTGCTGCTGGTGCCCGGTCTTGGCCTCGGAGGTGCCGCGGGCGATCATCGCCGCGCCGGAGAGCAGGCCGATCATCAGGGTCGCGAACCCGGCACGCAGGGCCAGGCGCATCGACGGGACCTGGCCGGGGTCGCCGCGGAACGCCGCGAAGGCCAGCCGGCCCAGCACCAGAACCAGGATCGCGCCGCCGACGGCCAGCGTCATCGACACGCCGGTGTTGAAGGACCCTTGCATGTCGATGTGCGAGGGGACGTGGCGCCAGGCCTGGAGCGTGATGCCGCCGACCTCGACGAAGCAGTCCGCGGCGAAGACGCCGAGGGCCAGGACGCGGGTGCGCTCGGAGAGCTTGAGGTAGGAGGCGACCCAGGCGACGGCGATGAGCGTGAGGCCGAAGGACAGGCCGAAGGTCGTCGGCTTGCGCCACGAGACCGGGCCCTCCCACGGGCCGCCGCGGACGAAGAACACTGCGAAGTGGAAGGCGCCCGAGGCGATGAGGACCAGGCCGAGGACGTAGCAGATCCGTTCGATGCGGCGGCCGTGCGTCCAGATCTCGCGGACGGCGGTCACGATTGCTCCTAGCGAGGTGAGGCGGGTGGTGGGACGCCTTCATCCTCGGGATCGGCGGGGACGCTGCCATCCGACGGGGAGCGACACTGCGAGTACGCCTGGGGGAGTACGGCGGCTCGGGTCGCTGGTCGGGTCATCGTCTGAACCGACGTCCGCTGAGCCAAGGGACTGATGTTCGTCCGCCGGCTGCGTGGCGAATCGCCGGAACACGCCGATGCCTGGCGATGATTTCCGTGAATGCTTCACTCGTTCGTGAAAGGTATGAATCCTTCCATGCGTCTCCGAATCGGGCTGCGCGCGTGCGGCATGACCGCCGCGCTTCTCGGCACCACGCTGGGCGTCGTCCCGCCCTCGCAAGCCGACAACACGTCCCCTCAGGCCGAGGCGTACGTCGTCTCCGCGCAGGCCCTCGGCGGGCTGGTCGCCGTGCCGCCCACGCCGGACTCCAAGTTCCCGCCCGGCGGCACCACCTCCCTGCCGACCCTGATCCTCGGGCCGGTGAACACCGACGCCCTGCTCACCGCGACCACCGCCGGTGACGCCAAGGCCGGTACCGCCTCAGCCTCGGCGACCACGGCCCACCTGGTGCTGACCGTCCCGCTCGTGGGTTCGCTCGACGTCACCGCGATCAAGGCGAGCTGCGACGCGCCGGCTCTGCCGGGCGCCGCGACCGGGACCAGCGCCATCGCCACGGCGGTGTTCACGCCGGTCCCGCCGCCCGCGCCGCTGCCGCCGTCCCCGCCGGTGACGATCACCATCCCGGCCGGGGTGAACCAGACGGTCACCGTGCCGCTGCTGGGGACCATCGTGTTCGACAAGCAGACCACGGACACGGACGGCAACCTGACCGTCGAGGCCGCGGACATCACTCTGGTCGGCGGGCAGGAGATCGTGCTCGGGTCCGCGATGTGCGGCGGCGCGATGCCGACGTAAGAGCTGACTACTGCTTCGCCCACACCTCGTTGGGGCCGCCGTTACAGGGCCATGCCGTCACGTTCGCGCCCGAGTGGATCGGCACCGGTCCCGAGGCGTCCAGGCACAACGCCGTGTTGGCCGTCGGCGACACCGTCCCGTTCGGGTTCCAGACCCAGGACTGGTTCGGGCCGCCGTGGCACGTCCACGCCGAGACCTGCGCGGCGTTCGCGACCTTGCCGTTCGGGGCGGCCGCGTCGAGGCAGAGGTTCGGGTCGGCCATGGAGTGGATCGTTCCGTCGGTGTGGACCTGCCACGCCTGGTTCGGGCTCCCTTGGCAGGTTCCGGCTGAGACCTTCGCGCCGGACTTCACGCCGCCGCCGCTGGCCGCGTCCAGGCACAGCGACATCGAGACCAGCGTGGTCGGATTCGAGACGGTCGGCGTGGGAGTCGGAGTCGGTGTCGGCGTGCCGGCCGTTGAGGAAGGCGTGGTCGAAGGAGTCGCCGCGACCGGAGTGGTCGGCGCCGAAGTCGCGGTCGGCTCCCCGGGAACCGTCGAACTGCTCGTGTCCGTCTTGTGCCACGGACGCGTCACTCCGAGCGCCACACCGGCGATGATCACGACCGCCGCGAACGCGCCGCCGATGAGGATCGCCCGCCGCTTCGCCTGCGGGTAGTCGTCGTATGCCGCGTACCCCGCAGCGCTGTAGTCGGACGGTCCAGACGGCCCCGTCGGCGCAGGCGGCCCGATCGGCCCAGGCGGGACCGCCGGTCCCGCCTGGATCCGCGGCAGCACCGAAGTCTCAGCCGAAGCTGAACCCGAACCCGAACCCGAACCCGAACCCGAACCCGGCCCCGACTCCGACACCGGCGGCAACGTCCGCGTCTCGGTCACATCCGGCGAAGGTGGGGCGGGGGCCGGGGCCGGAGCCGCCAAAGCCGCTCTCAGCATCCCCAACGCCGTCGCCGCATCAGGACGCTCCGCAGCCTCCTGCCGCGTCATCGCCTCGATCAGCGGAGCGAGCACGCCGGCGCGCGTCATCGCCGGCAGCGGCTCCGCCGGGTGCGGCGCGTACCCCTCGACCGCCTCGAACAGCGCCATCCCCAGCGCGAACACGTCGTTCGCCGGCGTGGCCCCCGGCGTGACCCGGTCGCCGACCAGCAGCGCGGTGCCGTCGTCCGTCAGCAGGATGGTGTGCGGGTTGATGTACCCGTGCACGGCCCCCGACGCCAGCGTCGTCAGGATGCCCCGCGCGATCAGCACCACCCGGCTCGGGTCCAGCGGGATGACCGCCTGCTGCGCGATGCCGTTGCCCGGATCGTGCAGCACGTCGTGCAGACTGGCGTTCATCGAAGCTCGGCACCCCCGCATATGGTCGGAATGGAACAGGATACTGACCCTCTCTCTGCTCGTCGCACCACCCGGGCGATCCCCATCCGGCCCTGTCGAGCTGCACGTCGCGCTCAGTGCCGCGATGATCGCCTCTGAGTGAGTGATCGATCATCGGGAGCGACGTGGCGACGAGTCCGGACGGCGGCAAGACGGGGACCGGCTGTGCCGCGCCCGACGGGGACGGCTATGGGGACGACTACGAGGATGCGCGGCCGACGCGCCGCGAGCGCCTGAAGGCCTGGGGCCCGCTGCTGGTCCCGGTGGTCGTGTTCGGCACCATCGCGGCCTTCGTGTTCGGGGGCATCGCCGACCTGTTCCGGACGACGCACGCCCCCGACTACTCCGCCTCCAGCTGCTCGCCGAGCGATCCGCACAAGGTCCTGGTCGAGGTCACCACCGGAGCGACCGGCAAGGCGATCGGCGACGCGCTGTTCAACGCCGGCGTCGTGCGCAGCACCCAGGCATTCGTCGACGCCGCCGGGCACAACCTGGCGGCGCGGGACATCAGCACCGGGACGTACCGGGTCTGCCCCAGGATCAGCGCGGCGACCGCCATCACCGAGCTGCTGAACCCGGCCAACCTGTCCCCGGACTCGCTGCTCGAGATCCGGCCCGGCGACTACAGCTGGGAGACGCTCCACGCGCTGGCCAAGAAGCGCGGCTGGGACAAGGACGACCTCCAGCAGCTCATCGACACCAACCAGATCGGCCTGCCGGCCTGGTCCAAGAGCGCCGACGGCCACTGGACCGCCGAGGGCATGCTGGAGCCCGGCCGCTACACCCTCACCAGCTCCGACACCCCGCAGAGCGTGCTGACCGCGATGGTCACGGCACGGGTCGCCGAGCTCACGAAGGCCGGCCTGACGGCGAAGGCCGCGACGCTCAAGTGCGCCCCGGCGCGCGCGTGCACCCCCGAGGAGGCCCTGACCATCGCCTCCCTGGCCGAGGCCGAGGTCACCAGGGCCGAGCCCGACGGCCGCGAGGTCTCCGAGGCGGTCCAGAACCGCCTGAGCCGCGGCGACTTCGTCGGCGTGGACGCGACCACGAAGTACTGGCTGAGCCTGCAGGCCGGCAAGCGGGTCGCGGTGACCGCGCGCGAGGTCTCCGACCCGACCGACCCGTACGCCACCGGCGGTCACAAGGGCCTGCCGCCGACGCCGGTCAGCATCCCCTCCGCGCAGATGGTCGCGGCCGTCCTGACCCCGGCGACCGAGCGTTGGTACTACTGGTGCGCCAGCGGCGCCGGCACGAAGTTCTTCAAGGAATCCGAGAAGGCCCAGTTCGAGCAGACATGCCTGTCCCACTGAGCGAGGTGCGGTAACGATGGAGCAGCCGAATTCCTTGAAGAGCACAGATTTCTTGAAGAACACAGATTCCTTGAAGGACACAGCCCAGGCCGAGGCCGTCGCCGCGGGCTACGCCTTCGACGGCCCGACCCTGGACCTCGGCGCGCTGATGGCCGGCGGTGCCCCGGACGCCGGCGTCCAGATCCGCGTCCCGCTGGCCATGCTCACCCGGCACGGCCTGGTTGCGGGCGCCACCGGCACCGGCAAGACCAAGACCCTGCAGGGCATCGCGGAGCAGCTGTCGGCGGCCGGTGTCCCGGTGTTCCTGGCCGACATGAAGGGCGACCTGTCCGGCCTGGCCGCGCCGGGCCAGGGCGGTGAGAAGCTGACCGCCCGGACCCAGGCGCTGGGCCAGCAGTGGTCTGCGAAGGCCTTTCCGTGCGAGTTCTACACGCTGGGAGGCGAGGGGACCGGGGTCCCGATCCGCGCCACGGTCACGGCGTTCGGGCCGACGATGCTGGCCAAGGTGCTCGGGCTCAATCCCACCCAGGAGTCGTCGCTCGGCTTGGTCTTCCACTTCGCCGACAGCAAGGGCTGGCTGCTGCTGGACCTGAAGGACCTGCGCAGCGTCCTGCTCTACCTGACCGGCGACGAGGGCAAGGCCGAGCTGAAGGCGATCGGCGGGCTCTCGCCGCAGACCGCCGGGGTGATCCTGCGCGAGCTGACGGCCTTCCAGGCCAAGGGGGCCGAGCCGTTCTTCGGCGAGACCGAGTTCAACGCGCTGGACCTGATCCGCACCACGCCGGACGGCCGCGGCGTGGTGTCGCTGCTGGAGCTGCCCGGGGTGGCCAGCCGTCCCGAGCTGTTCTCCACGTTCCTGATGTGGCTGGTCGCCGAGCTCTTCGAGCGGCTGCCGGAGGTCGGCGACCTGGACCGGCCCAAGCTGGTGTTCTTCTTCGACGAGGCCCATCTGCTGTTCACCGACGCGTCGAAGGACTTCGTCTCCGCGGTCACCCAGGCCGTGCGGCTGATCCGGTCCAAAGGCGTCGGCATCTTCTTCGTCACGCAGACTCCGAAGGACGTGCCCGGCGACGTCCTGGCGCAGCTGGGCAACCGGGTTCAGCACGCGCTGCGCGCCTACACCCCCGACGATGCCAAGGCCCTGAAGGCGACGGTGTCGACGTTTCCGAAGTCCCAGTACGACCTCGGCGAAGTGCTCCAGAACCTCGGCATCGGCGAGGCCGTGGTGACGGTGCTGTCCGAGAACGGCGCCCCGACGCCGGTGGCGTGGACGCGGCTGCGGGCTCCGGAGTCGCTGATGGCCGAGGCGGATCCGGCGGTGGTGCAGGGGATCGTGAACGGATCGCCGCTGATGGCGAAGTACGGTCCGGCGATCGACCGGGAGTCGGCGTACGAGATCCTCGCCGCGCGCGAGGCGGAGGCGCAGGCTGCGGCTGAGGCACAGGCACAGGCTTCGGCTGAGGCAGAGGCTGAACCGCCGCCGAGCCGCCCGAGCCGCCCGAGTCCGGCCAAGACGCCGCCGAACCTCATCGAGCAGGCCCTGGGATCGGCCACGGTCAAGAAAGCCGTCGACACGGCGGTGCGGGAGATCACGCGCAGCATTTTCGGGACGCGCAAACGCCGGTGAGGTCAGGCGACCGAGGCCAGTGACGAGCTCGGCTCGGTCGCTGTCTGCTGCGATTCCTGCTTGGTGCTGCGCTCCAGTGCGGCCGACCAGACCGCGAGCAGCAGCGCCGAGCCGGCGAGCAGCGCCCCGACCCAGTTCGGCGCGGTGTATCCGAACCCCGCGGAGATCACGACGCCGCCGAGCCACGCCGACAGCGCGTTGCCCAGGTTGAAGGCGCCGATGTTGACGGCCGAGGCCAGCGTCGGCGCGCCGTGCGCCTGGTCCAGGACCCGCTTCTGCAGCGGCGGGACGGTCGCGAAGCCGAGCGCGCCGATCAGCAGGACGGTGATGGCGGCGAGGATCTTGTTGTGCGCGGTGAAAGTGAACACCGTCAGCACGACCGCGAGTCCGCCCAGGGCGGTGAAGAGCATCGGCATCAGCTTGCGGTCCGCGTAGCGGCCGCCGATCAGGTTGCCGAGGAACATGCCGACGCCGAACAGGACCAGCAGCCAGGTGACGGCACCGTCGGAGTAGCCCGCGACCCTGGTCATCATCGGCGCGATGTAGGTGATCGCGGCGAACACGCCGCCGAAGCCGAGCACGGTCATCGCCATGGCCAGCACGACCTGCGTGTTGCGGAAGGCGGCCAGCTCGTGCCGCAGGTGCGCGCCCTCGGGCCGGGGCAGCGGCGGGACCAGCTTGGCGATGCCGAGCAGCCCGGCGACGCCGAGGCCGGCCACGACGGCGAACGTCACCCGCCAGCCGGCGGCCTGCCCGACGTAGGTGCCCAGCGGCACCCCGACGATGTTCGCCACGGTCAGGCCGGTGAACATGGCGGCTATCGCCCCGGCCTTCTTCTCCGGCGCGACCAGTTCGGCGGCGACGACCGAGCCGATGCCGAAGAAGGCGCCGTGCGCCAGCGCGGTCACGATGCGCCCGGCCAGCATCACCTCGAAGGACGGAGCCAGCGCCGAGACCAGGTTGCCCAGCACGAACAGGCCCATGAGCAGCATGAGCATGGTCTTGCGGCCGAGCCGGGTGCCGAGTGCGGTCATCACCGGGGCGCCGGCGACCACGCCGAGCGCGTACCCGGTGACCAGCAGCCCGGCCGAGGGGATCGAGACGCCGTAGGCGCCGGCGATCTCCGGCAGCAGGCCCATCGGGACGAACTCGGTGGTGCCGATGCCGAAGGCGCCGATGGCCAGGGCGAGGAGCGCGAGAGGCATGAGGAGGCCCTCCAGGCGGTGGGAGCGCGACAGCAGTGGGCGGCACCGATGTCGGCGGTTGTTCGAGCGGCTTACGAGCTCCCACAATAATTGCAGACGCATGTACTTGCAAACACAACGATTGCACGCGCGGTATATTGCTCTGTGTGAGGAAGGAGTCGCAGCCATGACCGCCGCCGACGACACCATCTCGGTCGCCGCCTCGATCGGCCCGGCCGACGGGTGGTACGCGCTCTCCTTGCTGCACGGCCGGATCGAGACGCACGTCGAGCGTGCGCTGCAGGCCCGGCACGAGCTGAGTGTGCGCGAGTACTCGCTGCTGGACGTGCTGAGCGGCCAGCACGACGGCGACGGCGGGCACCTGCGGATGACGCAGGTCGCCGAGGCGGTGGTGCTGAGCCAGAGCGCGACGACGCGGCTGGTCACGCGGCTGGAGGACCGGGGGCTGCTGGAGCGGTATCTGTGCCCCACCGACCGGCGCGGCATCTACACGAACGTGACCGCCGCCGGGCTGGCGCTGCTCGCCGAGGCGCGGCCGACGCACGACGCCGCGCTGCGGGAGGCGTTGGACGACGCGGGGGAGGATCCGCGGCTGGCGCCGTTGGTGGAGACGGTGGAGCGGATCAACCGGGGCGCGGCAAAGGACTGAGTCGTATCTCCCCCGCGCGGGGGAGGTAGTTCCCCCGGCGGTGGGAACCGTGCGGCGGGCGCCGTCAGCAAGCTCGAACCATGACTCAGACCACCGCCGATCCCGCTGATCTCACCGATCCCACCGATCCCGCCATCGTCGCCGACCCGCCGACCGCTCCCTCCCGAACCCGCCTGGCCATCTGCTGGCTCACCATCGCCGCGACCTTCCCCTACCTCGCCCTCAAAATCGCGTGGATCTGCGGCAGCTCCATCGGAGTACACGGCGACGGGATGCGCAGCCACGCCTTCATCGCGCTCAACTCCCTGACGATCCTCATGGACGCCACCGCCGCGACCGCGGCTCTGTCGCTGGTCAAACCGTGGGGCAGACGCACTCCGGCTGCCGTGCTTCTGTTCCCGGTCTGGGCCGCCACCGGGTTCCTGGCGCCGGTCGTGCTCGGCGCTCCGCTCGGGGCGATCATCGACGCGGTGACCGGTTCGCAGACGCCGCAGCCCGCCGCCACCTCGTCCTCGGCGCTCGCCGGCTGGGTTTCGGCGGTCGTGTACACCGGATTCGGGGTGCAGGGCATCGGATTGGCGATCGGCTTCGTCCTTTACGCGCGGGCCCGGTGGGGCCGAGTCCTCGTGCTGACATCCTCCCGGTTGCCGGACGGCACCTTGCGGGGCGCGCAGCGTGCCATCGCGATCGGCGTGGCGGCGGTCAGCGTCGCCCCGGCCCTGATCCGCGTCTACTGGGCGCTGGGCGGACGGCAAGGGGCTCCGTATCGCGACTCGTCGTTGGGGACGTACGCGGTCCAAGGCGTGTTCGGTGTCTTCGCGCTGGCCGGAGCCTGGGGCGTCGTGCTGCTGCTCGGCCGCCGAGACGACCGGGACCGCGACCGCGACCACGACCGCGACCACGACCGCGACCGCCCGATCATGCGCACGCTGCTGATCGCCTGGACCGGCACCGGAACGATGTTCTGCTGGGGCATGTGGGGAGTCCTCAGCGCGATCCTCACCGAGGCGATCGGTGTGAAGGCGAGCGAGGGCCTCATGACCGCGGTCGGCAGTCTGCAAATGGTCTGCGGCGCGGTGCTGGCCACGCTGATGGCCCTGGTGATGGTCGAGGCCCATGCGATCATCGGATCGTGCGAAAGGTCTTGACGGCGGCCCTGGGGCGCCGGGCCCGCCGCCGCTGGGCCTTCCTGATCCTCGGCGGCGCGCTCGCGATGCCGTACTGGATCCTGGTGGACACTGTCGCAAGGCTCTTCGTCGCGCCGCGCGGCCCGGCCGGGGAGATCGTGCTCTCCTTCGCCGACCTCGGCGCCGCGCTGCCGCTCATCGCGGTGACCGCGGTCTTCCCCGTGGTGGGGACGCTGGAGGCGTCGGCGGCGCGGACGTTGCTCGGGGTGCCGCTGGAGTCCTCGCCGGAGTCCCGGATGCGCACGGCGCTGTGGTCCGTGCTGCATCTGGGCCTGGGCCTGCTGGTCGCCGGTGCGACCCTCGCCCTGCCCCCGGCGGTGGTCGCCTTGCTGGTCAGGCCCATTGTCCCGGCGTGGTCGGGCCGTGTGGCGTGGTTTCCCGCCTGGCTCGCGCCGTTGCTCGGGGCCGTGCTGGCGGTGGCCGCGGTCGCCGGCGTCGGCGGTGCCGGACGGCTGCTGGCCCGGTCGGCCCCGCCGCTGCTGGGACCGTCGGCAGCCGATCGCCTGGCCGCGCTGGAGGCGCGCAACGTCCGGCTGGCCGAGCGCAACCGGCTGGCCAGGGAGCTGCACGACTCGGTCGGGCACGCGCTGAGCGTCGTGACGCTTCAAGCCGGCGCGGCCGGCCGGGTGCTGGACGCCGATCCGGCGTTCGCGCGCCTGGCGCTCGGGGCCATCGAGGACGCCGCGCGAGGGGCGCTCGCAGAGCTCGATCATGTGCTGGGTCTGCTGCGTGAAGACGGGGCGAGCCCGAGTCCGCCGCCGGACTTGCGGGATCTGCATCGGCTGGTCGAGGCGGCGCGGGCGGCCGGGGCCTCGGTCGAGGTGCGGGCGGACATCGACGCCCTGCCGGCGGTTGTTTCGCGAGAGGCTTACCGGATCGTGCAGGAAGGGCTGACGAACGCGCTGAAGCACGCTGCTGACGCGCCGGTCACCGTGCTGGTGGAGCAGGCGCACGGCAGCTTGACCGTCACCGTCGCCAACCCGCTCGGCGTCGGCCACCGTACCGGCCACCGCCCAGGCCGCCGCCCTGGAGCGCCGACTGGCGGCCACGGCCTGAAGGGCATCCGCGAGCGTGCCGAACTGCTCGGCGGCACGGCCGAGTCCGGCGTCCGCGAGGGGTGCTGGCGGCTGGCGGCCCGGATCCCGCTGCCCTGATCGGACCTCCCGCTGCCCTGATCGAACCTGTCCGCCGAGCCCGGGAGCCCTCCGTGTCCGCCGCCAAGCCCGTTGCTGAGATGACCGCCGCCGCCGTGACCGTCCTGCTCGCCGACGACGAGCCGCTGGTCCGTTCCGGCCTGGCCGCGATCCTCGGCGCCGAGCCGGACCTGGAGGTGGTCGGCGAGGCCGGGACCGGGGCGGAGGCCGTTTCGCTGTGCCGTTCGTCGGCGCCGGACGTCGTGCTCATGGACGTCCGCATGCCCGCGCTCGACGGCATCCAGGCCACCCGGCGCATCGTGGACGCCCCGGACCCGCCGCGCGTAGTCGTCCTCACCACGTTCGAGAACGACGACTACGTCTATGACGCGCTCCAGGCCGGCGCTTGCGGCTTCCTGCTCAAGCGCGCCCGGCCTGCTGAGATCGTCCAGGCGGTCCGGCTGGCGGCTGTCGGGGACACGCTGATGTTCCCGGCGGCGATCCGGGATCTCGCCCTGCGCCACCGCGCTCCCGGCTCCGCCTCCGGTCCCGCCTCGCTTTCGGCCCGGCTGACCGACCGCGAGCGGGAAGTCCTGGCCCTGATGGCCTCGGGGCTGTCCAACGGCGAGATCGCCCGGTCCCTGACCCTCGGCACCGAGACCGTGAAGACGCACGTCGGCAACGTCCTGGCCAAGCTTGGGGCGCGCGACCGGACGCAGGCGGTCGTCCTGGCCTACCAGTCGGGCTTCGTCCGCCCCTGATTTCCGCGTCGATGACCAGACGTGCGTCACACTCCCCGGTCGGCCGTTGACGATCAAAATTAGGTTTGCCTAACCTAACATCCTGTCGATCGTTCCCACCCTGGGGGTCCCTTGCTCGCCGCATCCGCACCGTCCACCCCGCTCGGCCCCTTCGAGGACAACGCAGTCTCGTGGGCGAGCTGGGTGACCCTCATGTCCTTCGTCGGCCTCCTCGCGCTGGGCCTGCTCGTCGCCGCGCCGGCGGACGGCCTTGGCGACCGGACCGCGCGCCTGGTCCGTTCGCGCCTCGCCTGGGCCGCGATCATCGCCGGCGGCCTGGCGTTCCCGGCGGTCCTCACCGACCTGGCCCGAGGCGCGTCGAAGTCCGGCTACGACTACGCCGCCGCCTGGCGAGGACTGTTCGACGGTTCGACCCCCGGCCTGCTCACCGGGCTGGAAGCCACACTGCCGTCGGTCGCCGCTTTGCTGATCCTGCCGGTCGCCCCGCGCCGCGTCGCCGTGCGTCCGCGCCTGATCAGGGCCCTGCGGATCAGCGCCTTGGCTCTCGGCGCCGTCGCGCTCGTCGCCACGCGCATCCCCAGCAAGGCGCCCGCCGCCGGCGACTGGGGCCGCACCGCCTTCCAGACCTTCATGTGGGTGCTGCATCTCCTCGGCGCCGCGGTGTGGGCCGGCGGCCTCGTCGGCCTGGTCCTGCTCGCAGTGCGCAGCGATCTGGAGCCCGGCTTCTGGTCGCCGGCCATCCGTCGCTTCGCCGCCGCCGCGATGGGCTGCGTCGCCGCCATCAGCCTGTCCGGCCTGTTCCTGTACTGGGAGCACGTCGACGGCCCGGCCCAGTTGCTCACCACCATGTACGGCCGCGTGCTCGGCGTGAAGCTACTCCTGTTCGGCAGCCTGCTGATCCTCGGCGCGGTCAACCAGTTCTGGCTGCATCCGCGCATCGACGCGCTGCGCGCCGCCGGCGACGAACGTCCGCTGCGCACCATCCTGGCCCGCCGGTTCCCGGCAGTCGTCGGGGTCGAGGTGGTACTGATCCTGGGCCTGCTGTTCGCCGCCTCGTTCCTGCATGGCTCGGCGCGCAATCAGGCCTTCCAGGCCGACGCGGCCAAGCACGCCGCGGGCCCGGTCAAGAAGCTGCCCAAGCTCCCGCAGAAGGAGGTCTCGGCTTCGACCTGGATCGAGGGCACCGCCGAGACCGCCGCCGTCCTGGTCGTGACGGTCGCGGGCTACCGCTTCTCCGGCAAGCTCGCCCGCCGCCGGACCGCCCGGGCGCGCCCCGCCGAGGCGACCTGACACGATTCCCTCGGGAACGGTGCAACCGGCCGGCCGCCCCGGGAGTGTCTTCTCGACCCGGCGTTCGGAAGCCGGACTGACCGGAGCGAGGGGTGCCGTGGCCGAACAGGCTGAGTCGATCGATTTCGCAGGGTTCTACACGGCGTCGGCGACCCGCGTCGTGGGATACCTCTACGTGGTGCTGGGCAGCGTCGCCGAAGCCGAGGACGCGGCGCAGGAGGCGTATACCCGCGCCTGGCTGCGCTGGTCCCGGGTCCAGGCCTACGACGACCCCGAGGCCTGGGTCCGGACCGTCGGCTTCCGCGTCGCCATGAGCACGTGGCGCAAGACGCGGAACCGCCTGACCGCGCACCGCACCAGCACCGACGGCGCCACCGCGGGCTCCGGCGCGCACGTCCCCGAGATGTCGCCGGACCGCCTCGTCGTGGTCGACGCGCTGCGCCGCATCCCCGCCGAGCAGCGGCGCGCGCTGGTCCTGTTCCACATGCTCGGTCTGACGGTCTCGGAGATCGCCGACGAGACCGACGCTCCGGTCGGGACGGTCAAAGCGCGCCTGGCACGCGGCCGCAAAGCGCTCGCGCCGTATGTGTCGGAGTTCGCCGACGACGAGAGCGCGCCGCCCGGCTCGTCATCGTCATCGTCCTCGCCTCCACCCTCCGCTTCGGCCTCTTCCTCTTCCTCCGGTGAACCGTTGACGCGCTTTGCGAAGAAGGGAATGGTCTCCGGTGCCTGAGAACTTCGCTTCCCTGCTCGAAGCCCTGAACGACGAGGGCCGCATGCTGGCCCGGACCGCGCCCGCCGGCGTGATCGAGTCCCTCGGCAAGGCCCGGCGCCGCCGCCACAGGTTCACGGCCGCCACGTCCGCCGTGGCGGTGTGCGCTCTCGCAGCTGGGGTGGCGTTCGGCGTCGGCGGCGGGGCGGGGAGCCGTCAGAGGCCGATCACGCCGGGCGCCACGCCGTCGACGTCTTCTTCTGCGACTCCTTCGCCGTCCCTGTCGGCGCACAGCACCGTCACCACGGAGAATCGCACGGGCCTGGACGCGCTCATGAAGCCGACCGAGCTTGCGCAGCCGGCACGGTTCCAATGGAATCAGGGTTCGACACAGAACCGGCCCACGCCGAACGGCGACGCGGTCCCGCGCTGCGGTTTCATCCCGTCCGACGCGAACACGGTGAAGATCCCCTCGCAGGGCGAGACGATCTCGCAGTATCTCGCCGGCTCCGACGAGTCGACCGCGAACGAGATGATCTACCACTATGACTCGCCGGCCGCGGCCCGCGCCGGCTACGACGCCCTCAAGCCCGACCAGACCACGTGCCCCGGCATCCACGTGACCGGTACCGTCACCGACGGCGTGGTCTGGGAGGACGCCGTCTCCGGGACGACGTCGCTGCAGAAGATGGCCGTCCTGTCTCGCAGCGACGTCGCGTACTTCTTCTACGTCTGGCAGGGCCAGAGCACGCCCTGGGACAGCTCCGACGACCAGGCGGCGCTCCAGCGCATGGCCGACCGCCTCGACGGCGGGCAGCCGGTCCCCGACCCGGTCACGGCGCCGCCGGCGGGCGCGATCCCGGCCTCCGCCTGGCTGGATCCCTCGCAGATCCCGTTCGCGACGGCCGATCAGTCCCATGGCTGGGTCCCGCTCGGCGGCCAGCAGCAGAGCACGAGCGGCAGCCCCTCGGCGTTCCTCTGCAAGTCGGTCACCGATGGCGAGGACTTCGTGGCCCTGCCGAACGCGGTCGTCGCGACCCGCAGCTACCACGGGAGCCCCTCGACCACTCCGGTCTATCCGGGCTCGAACTACCTGTATTCCGGCGCGGACGAGCACATCGTCTCGTTCGACTCCTCCGGGACGGACGCTCCGACGGCGGCGAGGACGGCCTTCGTCTGGAGCAGGCAGATCCTCGTCGACCACGGCTGCCAGTTCAAGGACGGCTCCGGTGCGCAGGTGACTCGCAAGATCAAGATCGCCACCCAGACGGACACGGAGTTCTCCCTGCTGGCCACCGATACGCCGGGCACGACCAGTTACACGCACCTGTACTGCGTGATCAAGGGTTCGCACGTGGCCTGGATGACGATCGGCTTCGAGCAGGGCGACACCTCGACTGCAGGCGACGCCGCGATCCTGGCGAGCATGGCCGCGCGGCTGCCGTAGCCGGGGCGGCGGCGACCCGCGGCAGCGGAAAGGCCGGCGCCGGGGACCGAAGTCCTCGGCGCCGGCCGGGCGAAGAATCAGTTCACCGCATCAGTTCACCGCATCAGTTCACCGCATCAGCTCGGCGGCTCAGCTCAGGCACCCGACATGCGCCAGCGCCTGCCGCAGCAGCGTCCCCTGTCCGCCGTGCATGTCCTGCAGCACGGCGTCCGAACTCGCCTCGGCGGGCGTGAGCCACACCAGATCGAGCGCGTCCTGCCGAGGCTGGCAGTCCCCGTTGACCGGCACGACGTACGCCAGCGCCACCGCGTGCTGCCGCGGGTCGTGGTACGGCGTGACGCCCGCGGTGGGGAAGTACTCGGCGACGGTGAAGGGCTGGAGGGAGGCCGGGACGTTCGGCAGCGCGACCGGCCCGAGGTCCTTCTCCAGATGGCGCAGCAGCGCGTCGCGCAGCCGCTCGTGGTGCAGCACGCGGCCGGAGACCAGGCTGCGGGTGATCTCGCCGTCGGGGGAGATGCGCAGCAGCAGCCCGACACTGGTCACCTCGCCGGCCGCGTCCACGCGCACCGGCACGGCCTGGACGTAGACGATCGGCAGGTGGGCGCGGATCTGCTCCAGCTCGCCCGGGGCGAACCAGCCCGGGGTCGTCTCGATCATTTCGGACATTCGTTGATCGTACTAGCGGCGGGGCGGTGGCGGTCCATCCCTGTTCAAGATCCGGGCCCGGCCCGGGTCGGTCAGAGCCCGGCCAGGAACTCGTCGATCGCGGCGAACGTCGCTTCCGGTTGCTCCAGCTGCGGCAGGTGGCCGGCGCGCTCCACGATCTCGAAGCGCGCGCCGGGGATCGCGGCGGCGAACGCGCGGCCGTAGCCGGGCGTGGCGATCCGGTCGGCCTCGCCCCAGAGCACGAGGGTCGGCACGGTGATGGCCGCCAGGCGCCCGGCCAGGGCCGGGTCGTGCATGTACGGGTCGCCGGCGTAGACCCGGAGCGTCGTCATGTTCGCGATGCGCGCCGCGACCTGCGCCTCGGTCAGACCGGCCGGGTCGATGTAGAAGCGCTCTGCGTCGTGGTAGCTGTACTCGGCCACGCCCCGGGCGTCGAGCGCGAAGAAGTCGCGGATCGGCTCGTCCGGCACGGTGATGCCGACCCCGTCGACCACGACCAGCGCGCCGGTCAGGCCCGCGGTGTCGCGGGCGGCCATCTCGGCCGCGAGCCAGCCGCCGACCGAGGAGCCGATGAGTGCGACGTCGCTCAGCCCCTCGTCCTTCAGCAGCTCCAGGTAGAGGTCGGCGAGGGTGGCGACGTCGGTCAGCCAGGCCGGCCGCGCGGTGCCGTTCCAGCCGGGGTGGGTCGGCAGCAGCGCTCGGCCGGTCCCGGCGACGTGCTCGGCGATGCCGGTCACGGTGGCCGGACCGCCGCCGCCGTGCAGGACGAGGACGGGGCGGCCGGAGCCGGACTCCTCGAGGGTGATGGTCAGGTCGGGGTGCGAGGCGAGGGTGCGGGAAGTCGTCGAAGTCATGCCCGCCACTGTAACTACATATACGTAGCTACGCAACTCTAGTTAAGGCTGCGTAGTCGAGCTATCATGGAGAGCGTGCCCGTCGACATCGAAACGCTCGGCCGCGCCGTCAAGCAGGCGCAGTACCGCCACCACCGCGCACTGGAGACCCGTCTCTCCGAGGTGGGGACGACGCTCGTGCAGTGGGACGCGCTGCGCGCCATCGCCCGCACCCCCGGCGCCTCCGGCCGTGAGCTGGCCGCCGAGACGTTCCAGGGCGAGCAGTCCTTCGGCACCCTGGCCACCCGTCTGGAGACCCGCAAGCTCATCGAGCGCCGCCCCGGCCGGGGCCGCCGGGTCGAGCACTTCATCACCGAGGCCGGTGAGCAGGTCCTGGCCGCCGGCCATCCGATCGCGGCCGAGGTGCTCGGCGAGTCCTTCGCGCCGCTGAACGAGGACGAGCGCGCGACACTGCTCGCGCTGCTCAGGCGGGTCATCGGGGAGAGCGCTTAGCGCGTCAGCGCTCGTGTCAGGTCCGTGTCAGGACCGCGTCAGGCCTGCTCGCGATGGTTGAGCCATGGAAAACGCAGCCATCGCAGTCACGGGACTGCGCAAGACGTACGGCGACAAAGTGGTGCTCGACGGCATCGGCTTCGAGGTCGCCTCCGGATCGGTCTTCTCGATGCTCGGCCCGAACGGCGCCGGCAAGACGACCACGGTCAACGTTCTGACGACGCTCATGAAGGCGGACGCCGGAACCGTACGGGTGGCGGGCTACGACGTCGCCGCCCAAACGAAGCAAGTGCGTTCGGCGATCGGTGTGACCGGGCAGTTCGCCGCGGTCGACGAGCTGCTCTCCGGGCGCGAGAACCTGCGGATGATGGCGGACCTGAAGCGGATCCGCCCGGCCGGCGAGCTGGTCTCGGGCCTGCTGGAGCGCTTCGAGCTCACCGAGGCCGCGGACAAGCTCGCCTCGACCTACTCCGGCGGCATGCGCCGCAAGCTCGACCTGGCCATGACCCTGGTCGGCAGCCCGCGGATCATCTTCCTCGACGAGCCGACGACCGGGCTGGACCCGCGCAGCCGGCGCACCATGTGGGAGATCGTCCGGGAGCTGGTGGCGGAGGGGACCACCATCTTCCTGACCACGCAGTACCTGGAGGAGGCCGACCAGCTCGCCGACCGGATAGCAGTGCTCGACGGCGGACGGATCGTCGCGCAGGGCACCGCTGAGGAGCTCAAGCGCCAGATCCCCGGCACGCACGTGCGCCTGAAGTTCGCCACCGCCGCCGAGCTCGACAGCGCGGCGCGGGTGCTGGTCGGCGGGACACGCGACGAGGCCGAACTGTCCCTGCGAGTGCCCAGCGACGGCACCTCCCGCTCGCTGCGGGCGCTGCTGGACCGGCTCGACGAGCACTCGATCGACTCCGAGGAGTTCTCCGTGCACACGCCGGACCTCGACGACGTCTTCCTCGCCCTGACCGGCCACGCGGCCACCGACTCCAGCAGCTCCAGCGCCTCCACCGACTCCGGCGCCGCCGCCGACTCGGCCGCCTCCACCGGCTCCCGCACCCTCACCGACTCCATCGAGGAGAAGTAACCATGAGCATGTCTTCCAGCGCCCTCGGCGACTCGGCGATCATGTTGCGCCGGAACTTCCGCCACACCGTCCGCAACCCCGTCACCGTCTTCAACGCCATCCTGTTCCCCATCGTCATGATGCTGATGTTCGTGTACGTCTTCGGCGGCGCGTTCAAGGTCACCGGCAGCTACGTCGACTACGCGGTCCCCGGCCTGATCGTCATGGCCATCACCTACGGCCTGGGCCCGACCGCGGCCTCGGTGAACGACGACATCAACAAGGGCATCATCAACCGGTTCAAGACCATGGACGTCTCCCGGGGCGCGGTGCTGACCGGCCACGTGGTCGCCACCACGGTCCGGGCCGTCATCGCCGTCGCGGCCATCATCGGCGTCGGCTTCGCGATGGGCTTCCGCTCGCACGGCAGCCTGCTGGACTGGGCCGCCGCGATCGGGCTGGTGCTGCTGCTGGCCTTCGCGACCAGCTGGCTCACCGTCGCCATGGGGCTGTCCGCCAAGTCGGTGGAGTCCGCGGGCCTGGCCACCGTGCCGCTGATCATGCTGCCCTTCCTGAGCAGCGCGTTCGTGCCGGCCTCCACGATGAAGACCGGCGTGAAGCAGTTCGCCGAGTACCAGCCCTTCACCCCGATCATCGAGACCCTGCGCGGGCTGCTGTCCGGCGGCCACATCTCGACCAGCCACACTGTGCAGGCCCTCGCCTGGTGCGTCGGGTTCGCCCTCCTCGGCTACGTGTGGGCGGTGTCGACGTTCAAGAAGCGAGCGTGACCTGAGTGAGCGCGGCCAGATCGGCCCGAGCCCCCTCCAGAACCGCCTCGGCGCACTTCGTGTCGCCGAGGCGGTTCCGCGCTTCCTGCTGGATGTGCACGATGTCCGGATGCCGCCTGTCCGGCAGGCCGCGCAGGGCGGTGGCCGCGCCGAGCAGCCGCGCCGCCTGCTCGGGCTGGTCCTGGCGCAGAGCCAGGTCCGCGATGCCGACGACGACCGAGGCGATCAGCAGCGGCAGCCCCGCCTCGCCGGCCGTCGCGAAGGCGTTCGCCGCGTGGGCGCGAGCCTCGTCGAGATCGTCGGTGATGCGGGCGAGCAGGTCGTGGCGCAGCGCCCGATAGTGCGCCAGCTCCGCTTCCTCGCCCAAGAGGGAGGTCGCGAGCGCGACCTGGCGCCGGGCCTCGCCGGGGTCGCCGGCCCACCGGGCCAGGTCCGCCTTCGCCAGCGCCAGCTCCGCGAGCGAGTGGGGCCACGTGACCCGCTCCGCGCGCCGCTCGGCTTCGGCGATCGAGGACGCGGAGCCCTCCAGGTCCCCGGCCATCCGGTACAGCACCGCCTGCCTGGCCCGCATCCGGATGACCTCCTCGGGCGCGCCGGCCTCGGCGACGGCCACGATCGCCTGCTCGTACAGGTCGCAGGCCCGGGCGAACTCGCCTCGCACGGCGATGCGGTCGGCCAGTTCGGTCAGCGCGAAGGAGATGCCGAACCGCTCGCCGAGCGCTTGGAACTCCGCCAGCGCCGCCTCCAAGTACTCGTCCGCGTCCAGGCCGCCCTGGCCGAACATGACGCGGATCTTGCCCATCTGCAGGCGCGCCAGCGCGCGAACCCAGGGATCGTCGTCGTCCAGGTGGGGCTCGAAGGCAGACATCGCCTCGGCCGGTGCCTGGAGCATGCGCTCCAGCGGCTCGACGAGGGCCATGCCGGGATGGCGGCGGGTGCCGGGCTCGACGTGGCGGCTCGCCTCATACGCCTTGTGGATCCACTCCCCGGCGGAGTGCTCGTCACCGCGGCCGGAGGTCGCGAACATCACGATCAGCGCGTAGACCACGGCGCGGACCTCGGCGGTGGTCTCGCCGGGCAGCTTGGTGGCGGCGGTCAGCAGTTCCAGGCCCTCGGTCCGGTAGCCGGCCAGCCACCAGTACCAGCCGGAGGCCGCCGCGAGGCGCATCGCCGGCTGCGCCCGGCCGCCGGCGAGGGCGCCGCGCATGGCGGCGGCGATGTTGTCGTGCTCGGTCTGCAGGACGGCCAGCCACGCGACCTGCTCGCGCAGGCGGAGGCGCGGTTCGGCGGTCTCGGTCAGGAGGGTGAAGAAGCCGAGGTGGGCCAGGCGCGCCGATTCCTCTTCGCCGGCCTCGGCGAGCCGCTGCGCGGCGTACTCGCGGATCGTGCCGCTCATGCGGAAGCGCGGAGCTTCCTGCCCGCCGTCGGTGGTGTCGGCGATCAGCAGCGACTTCTCGGTCAAGGAGGTCAGCAGCTCCAGGACCAGGTCGGGCTCGATCTCGTCTCCGGCACTGATTTGTTCGGCGGTACAGACCTGTTCGGCGGCTTCCAGGCCGGCCCCGCCGGCGAACACCGAAAGCCTTCGCAGGACTCTGCGCTCGTCGTCGGACAGGAGCTCCCAGCTCCAGTCGACGACGGCGCGCAGTGTGCGGTGGCGCGGCAGCGCGATACGGCTGCCGCCGGTGAGGAGGCGGAAGCGGTCGTCGAGGCGGTGGGCGAGCTGGTCCACGGACATGGTGCGCAGCCGCGCGGCGGCGAGCTCGATGGCCAGGGGCATGCCGTCGAGGGCGCGGCAGATGCGGGCCATCGTCGCCAGCTGCTGCGCGTCGGTGGCGAGGTCCCGGCGCACCGCTTGGGCGCGGTCGCGGAGCAGTTGAACGGCAGGGGAGGACTCGATCTCGCTCGGGGCCGCGTTCTCGTCCGGCAGCGCCAGTGGTGTCACCGGCCACAGCGCCTCGCCGGTGATGCCGAGCGGTTCGCGGCTGGTGGCCAGGATGCGCAGGCCGCGGCATTCGCCGAGGACGCGGTGCGCGAACATGGCGGCGGACTCGACGACGTGTTCGCAGTTGTCGAGCACGATCAGGGCCCGGCGTTCGCGCATCGCGGCGATGAAGCGGTCGGTCGGGCCGGCGCTGGGGTTCTCGCCGTGCAGGGTGTCGCGCAGGCCGAGGCTGAACAGGGCGGCCTGCGCGACGTCGGCGTCCGGAGCGATCGCCGCGAGCTCGACGAGCCAGGCACCGTCGGGGAGGCCGGCGGGGAGGCTGGCGAGCGCGGTGCGGGCCGTCTCCACGGCCAGGCGGGTCTTGCCGGCGCCGCCCGGTCCGATGACGGTCGTCAGGCGGTTCTCCTCGACGAGGTCGCGGACGGCGGCCACTTCGGTCTCGCGGCCGACGAAGCTGGTGAGCTCGGAGCGCAGGTTGGTCTTGAGCGGCTCCTCGCGGCGTCGCCCGCCGAGCTCCCCCCGCAGGAGCTGGACGTGGAGCGCGGACAGCTCGGGGGAGGGATCGGCGCCGAGCTCGTCGGCCAGGGTCTCCCTCGTGCGCTGGTACAGCTGGAGCGCCTCGTTGTCGCGGCCGGCGGCGTTGAGCGCGCGCATCAGGGCCGCGACCAGCCGTTCCCGGGTGGGATGCGCGGCCACCAGGTCGGTGAGCTCGGTGACGAGTTCCGCGCCGCCGCCCAGGGCGATCTCGGCATCGAAGCGCTCCTCTCCGGCGGTGAGGCGCAGCCCTTCCAGGCGGACGACGACCGCGTCGAACGCGCCGCTCTCCTGCAGGCCGACGTCCTGCATCGCATCGCCGCGCCAGAGCGCGAACGCCTCGCGCAGCAGCCGGGCCCGCTCCGAGATGTCCTGGCCGGCGGCCTGGCTCGCGCTGACGAGGCGTTCGAAGCGCACGGCGTCGACCGCGTCGGGGTCGATGGTCAGGCGGTAACCGTCGGTGAGGCCGTCGACGGCGGTGCCGGGCAGGGCCTTGCGCAGCCGGGAGACCAGGCGCTGCAGGGCGTTGGCGGCGTCGGCCGGCGGATTCTCGCCCCAGACCCAGTCGACGAGCGACGCCTTCGGCACCACCTGGTTCGGCCGCAGCGCGAGCGCGATCAGCACGGCGCGCAGGCGCGCGCCCGGGACGTCAGCGACGCCCCCGCTGTCAGTGCGAACTTCCAACGGCCCCAGCATCGCGATCTGCACGCGCCGATCCTGCCATGCGCGGCGTTCGGGGGCATCCAGCTCGGAGAGGACCCGTTCGGAGTACCCGTTTGTGTGCTGACCGCGCGGAAGTGGAAGCGCTCACGTGACCGATTCTCGAATTGCGCGTCCGCGGTACGGAGGCTCACCATGGCCGTATTCTGTGCGAGCACGCGGCTTTCGCCCGTTCCGGAATGCGGCCAGGGTCTGACGGCCGGCGGACTATGACCGACAACCCCAGGCGCGGGCGCGAAAGAAAGCCCCGTTGCGACCCGCAGATTCCTCCGGGCCTGGTGCGGAAGCCGCGAATGGATTTAACTACTCCTCAGATTTCCTGGCTACGGTCCATCGCATCACCGTCGTCGCATCGGCGGCGCACCTCTCACCATCGGATCGGCATGACGGGAATTCGTGAGTCCGGCGGCGACCCGCTCGTCGCGACAGCTGTCACCGTGGCGGAACCGAACGCCGCGCCCTCGGGTCCGGAGCGCGACGCGCAGGTGGCGGGCCGGGGCGGAGTCGGCAGGTGGACCGGCCGGTGGATCGGCCGGTGGGGTCGCCGGATGCCGAAGCGCCGGCCGCGCGCGCTGACGGTCATGGCCGTGCTCGGCGTCCTGCTCTTCGCGCTGTGGGGCATCGGCGGTCCGTTGTTCGGCACCTCGACGCTGACCCCGACCGACGAACTGGTCACCAACGGGCCCTGGGTGAGCACGGGCTTCGCCGGGACGGTGCCGCAGAACACCTACCTCGACGACACCTATACCTCCGAGCTGCCCAGCGAAATGCTGTTCAAGCAGCAGCTGGACCAGGGGAAGGTGGCGCAGTGGAACCCGTACGGCGCGGCCGGCAGCGCGCTCGGCGCGATTCCGGACTACGCCTTCTACTCGCCGCTGACGGTGCCCTTCTATGTGATGCCGAGCTGGCTCGCCCCGGCCTATGAGCGGCTGCTGGAGATCGTGTGTTCGGTCGGCGGGGCGTTCCTGTTCCTGCGCCGGCTCTCGCTGTCGCGACCTGCCGCGCTGCTCGGCGGGATCACCTTCGCCGGCAGCGGGTTCATGGTGGCGTGGCTGGGGTTCCCGCAGACCAGGGTGGCCGCGTTCATCCCGGCGCTGTTCTGGGTCGTCGAGCGGCTCATCCAGGAGCGCCGGGCTCGCGACGCCGCGCTGGTGGCGTTGCCGGTGGCGGCGCTGCTTCTGGGCGGGTTCCCGTCGGTCGCCGGGTATGCGCTGCTGACCGCCGGTGCTTACGCGCTGGTCCGGCTGGCCTGCGAGCACCGTGGAGAACTGCGGCGGATGATCCGGCCGGTGTTCATGCTGGGCGCCGGTCTGGTCGCGGGCGTCGGGCTGGCGCTGTTCCAGCTGATGCCGTTCCTGCACTTCTTCGGGACGTGGCTGATCCAGGGGCGGGAGCAGACGGCGACGGCGACGCTGCCGGTGTCGAGCGCGTTGACGATGGTCGCTCCGTGGTCGCTCGGGACGGTCGACGCGAACGATCCGATCCAGTTCGTGCTGACGACCAACATGGTCGAGGCCGTCGCCTACCTCGGGGCGGCAGCCGTGGTGCTGGTGTTCGTGGCGCTCGCGCTGCCGCGGCGGGGCCGGAAGCTGCTGCCCGTCGGGGCATGGGTGTTCTTCCTGGCCGCGACGGCCGCGTGGACCGAGCTGATCTACCTCGGCGGGGCGCCGCTCGCGCTGTTCCAGAAGCTGCCGATCCTGCGGTCGCTGTTCGACCAGAACTTCATAGGGCGCGCCCGGAGCATCCTGGGGTTCTTGCTCGCGGTGCTGGTCGCGCTGGGTTTCGAGCTGCTGGTGAAGGCCGAGGTGGGGGCCCGGTCCAAGCGCTGGATCTGGGCCGGCGTGGTCGCGGCCGCCGGCGGAGTGGCCGCGGTGGCCATGGTGATCCATGGCCGCGACACGGTGCGGACCGCCGCGCAGACGTCGGCGCAGGACGTGACGAAGGCGCTGCACCAGTACTGGAGCCAGATCCGGGGCGCGGCGGTCATCGTCGTGATCGCCGTCGGGTGCGTGATCGCGCTGGGCGTCGCGGGCCGGCGGGTGTTCGCCGGGCGGAAGGCGGCGAACGTCCTCCGGTTCGGCGCCGCGGCCACGCTGATCGTGCTGATCGCGGTTCAGGGCGCGCAGTTCATGCGCGGCTACTATCCGAAGTCCGACAAAAACATGTTCTACCCGGTCACCGACACGCACACGTTCCTGGCCGACAACCTCGGCGAGCAGCGTTACGCCTCGGCGTACGACGGGATCGAGTTCGGTACGAGTACCGCGTACGACCTGCGCGCGGTGAACGGGCACACCTTCCTGAACTCCAACTTCGCGGCGTTGATGGCGGGAGTGCCGGACGGCGCGGTGCCGTACCCGACCTACGTCGACTTCTCGGCCGGGGACGTGAAGCAGGCGACCAGCCCGGTGCTGGACCGGCTGGGGACCAAGTACTGGGTCGCCGGGCCCACGGACGCCCTGTTCGGCACAGTCGTCGCCGCGCCGCGCAGCGGCACCACGGAGCTGATCCCCGGCCGGCCGGTGACCGTCCCGATCACCGGTCCGGTGCGCGGAGTCGGGCTCACGCCGGAGGGAACGGTGCCGTGGAAGATCGCGGGGCTGAACAAGGACACCACGGTGGACGTGGTGATCCGTGACGCGAGCGGGAACCAGGTCGCGGAGTCGAGCCGGCTGACCGGGGCCCGGGCGGGTGCGCCGATGCAGGTCGCCGTCGACGCCGACACGGTGCCGGCCGGTTCGGCCCTGACCGCGACCATCACCCTGCACGCCGACTCCCCGCTGACCGTCGACGCGGACAACGGGCTGCCGGCGCTGGACATGATCACCGATGCGGACGACGGGCTGCGCCTGGCATATGTCGGGTCCTCGGTGATCTACGAGCGGATGAACGCGTTGCCGCGTATCCGGTGGGCGTCGCAGAGCACTGTCGTTCCTTCGCAGGACCAGCGGGTGGCGATGTTGTCGTCGGGGACGGTGGCGGACGACACGGTGGTGCTGTCGGATCCGGGCCCGGCGGCGTCCGGGCTGCCGGCGACGGTCCAGGTGGCGCAGGACGGGACGGACTCGATAACGACCACTGTTGACGCGCGGGGTTCTGGGTACCTGGTCGTCGCCGACGCCGACCAGGTCGGCTGGCAGGCCACGGTCGACGGGCACCGGGCCGGCTTGGTGAAGGCGGATCAGGGGTTGGTGGCGGTGGACGTGCCGGCCGGGACGCACACGGTGACGTTGCGATACAGCCTGCCGCAGCAGACGGTCGCGACGTGGGCGTCGGCCGCGGTCGGGTTCTCGCTGCTGGCGGTGCCGGCCGGGCAGTGGTGGTGGGAGCGTCGGCGGCGCAGGCCGGGGCGTGGCGGGGCGGTCGAACCGGTGGCCGGGAATGAAGAGTGATCGGCGTTCCGCGGGGCGTATCGATGTTCTGCATATAGGGAAGGGTTCTACTTCGTGACTCTCATAGGCGCGAACTCACTGCCAGACGTGAACTCACTGACTGATGGGAAGCACGAGCAGCCGGGCGCCGGCGACACACCGCATGTCAGTGTGGTTCTGCCGTGTTTCAACGAGGAGGCGCATGTCCTGCTGGAGATCCAGCGGATTTGTGCGGCGTTGGATGCCACGGGCTATGCCTATGAGGTTTTGGCGATCGATGACGCGTCGACGG
>Ga0207671_10000833_pt1 | contig 39188 bp, 9 predicted proteins | sample KBSC24metaG_FD_184352 | JGI IMG/M metagenome (GOLD analysis project Ga0207671, IMG submission 184352) | Corn rhizosphere microbial communities from Kellogg Biological Station, Michigan, USA - KBS C2-4 metaG (SPAdes) (version 2) | ecosystem: Host-associated > Plants > Roots > Rhizosphere > Soil...
GACGTGCTTGCGCCGATCGAGGAAGCAGGCGAGGCAGTCGGATCGTTCGCGGACGTGCTTGCGCCGATCGAGGAAGCAGGCGAGGCAGTCGGATCGTTCGCGGACGTGCTTGCGCCGATCGAGGAAGCAGGCGACGCAGTCCGACCATTCGCGGCCGTGCTCGCGCCGCCTGAGGAAACAGGCGACGCAGTCGGATCACCTGCGGAGGTACTCGCGCCGCCCGACGAACCGGCGCTGGTTTCGGCAGAGTCGTTCACACCGGATCTTTCTCGATGTTTCCAGTTGTCGTTTCCAGTTGTCGTTTCCGGTTGTCGGAAGCTCTCAGCGGCCGCCCAAGCCTGTCACGGCAGCACCTCGGCCGCCTCCGCACCGCTCATGACCGCCAGCGTCTGCGGCGCCCGGGCCAGCGCCCGCGCCGCCGCCCCGCGCACCTCGGCGCTGGAGCCGAGCAGCCCCGCGACCACCGACACCTGCCGCGCGGCCGAGGGCAGCGCGTAGCGGGCGATGCCGCGCCGGATCGGCTCGAACAGCGGCTCGCCGATGGCGGCCAGATCGCCGCCGACGACGATCAGCCGCGGGTTCAGCAGCGTCACCAGCCCGGCCAGCGCACGCCCGACCGCCTCGCCGGTGTCCTCCACGACCCGCGCGGTCCCCGGCGTGCCGGTGGCGAGCAGACTCGGCAGGTCGGACGGCGCGACCGGCTCGCCCCAGCTGTCCTGCAGCAGCCGCGCCACGGCGACCGGGCTGGCGATGGTCTCCAGGCAGCCGCGGTTGCCGCAGCGGCAGACCAGGCCGTCGCGCACAGCCGGCAGGTGCCCGATCTCCCCGGCCAGGCCGCCGGCGCCGAGCTGCAACCGCCCGGCGGCGATGACGCCAGCGCCGATACCGGCCGACAGCCGGATGTAGACCATGTCCTCGGTGTCGCGGCCGGCGCCGTACATGTGCTCGGCCAGCGCCCCGGCGTTGGCGTCGTTGGTCATCTCGGTCGCCAGGCCCGTGCGCCGCTCCAGTTCCGGGCCGGGCCGGATGCCGGTCCAGCCCGGCATGATGCCCTCGGCAGACAGCGCGCCGTCGGCGTCCACCGGCGCGGCGATCCCGACGCCGAGGCCCAGGACGCGCTCGCGCGGGACGCCGTTCTCGGCGATGGCGCGCTGCACCAGGTCCGCGGCGAGGTCGAGCGTCTCGTGCGGCGCGCGGTCGACCTCCTTGGCCTCGCTGGTCTCCCACAGCGGCCGGCCGTGCACGTCGCACAGCGCGACGCGCACATGCGCGTGCCCGATGTCGGCGCCGATGGCGTAGGCGACGGAACTGTTCAAGGCCAACGGCAGGGCGGGCCGGCCCATCGACCGGTTCTCCGCCTCGCCGGCCCCGGCCGCGCCGCCCGCGCCGTTCTCCTCGACGACCAGCCCGGCCGCGATCAGATCCGCGACCAGGACGGACACCGTCGCCCGGGACAGCCCGGTGAGCCTGACCAACTCCGGCCGGCTGGTCGTGCTGGTGGCGAGCAGGACCTGCAGGACCCGTAGGCGTCCTTCTTCTCGCAGATTCGGCGGCGCGGCGACGATGGTCTCCTCCGTTAGTTCTCGGCGAGTCACATGGTACGACGAAGGGCCCGCGCTGCCTGCGCTCGGCGCAGACCCCGCGGGCCCTGATCGGAGAAGGTGGCAAACCCCGATATCAGTCGTGGATCAGGTCGAACTCCTCCCACGGCCCGATGGCGGTCCGGTTGGCGATCAGCGGTGCGGCACCGGCGTTGTCCGCCGTGACGATGTCGTTGTCGGCGTGGGAGCGGAAGCTGACGCTGCCGTCGGAGTTGTGAAGGAGGTCGAACTCCTCCCACGGCCCGATGGCCGTCCGGTTGGCGATCAGCGGCGAGGCGCCCGCGTTGTCGGCCGTCACGATGTCGCCGTTGGCGTGCGCGCGGAAGCTGACGCTGCCGTCGGCGTTGGTGATCAGGTCGAACGACTCCCACGGCCCGACGGCCGTCCGGTTCGCGATCAGCGGCGACGCCCCGGCGTTGTCGGCGGTGACGATGTCGTTGTTCGCATGGGCCCGCAGGCTGATGACCGAACTCGCCGAGCTGCCCGACACGGACACGTCGAAGATGTGCATTGACACCGACCCGCGCACGGCGCTCGCGCTGACATTCGGCAGCACCACGGCCTGCACCGTCTTCCCGGCCTGCAACGGAATCGCCGCGTAGGACAGGTTCACCGCCTGGGTGATCTTGCCGCTGCCGCCGTTGATGTAGGCCGGGTTCGCGATGAAGTCGGTGCCCTGAGCCGCCGACGTGGCCCACCAGTCGGCGAAGCCCACGCTGTAGCTCTGGGTGCTGCCGTCGGTGTAGATGATGGTCCCGCTGCCGGAGGAGGCCCCATACGTCGACGTGCCGACGATCGACAGCGTCGTGCCCGAGCCCGACACCGGAATCGTCTGCCCGGCGGCCACGATGTCGTCATTCGTCCCCGTCGCGACGTTCGGCCAGGGGATCGTGGCCCCGTCGTGCGTGAGCGTCGCCCCGGGCTTGATCCCGGCGGCCGTGGTCAGCGCCTGGGACGAATAGCTCGTCCCGCCGCCGTCGAGGTTGCCGTTCGCCGTGCTGGAGTCGTCGGTGATGCCGACGTTGTTGAAAGCGGCGGTCAGCGAGGGGTAGGCGATGTTCATCGTGCCGGAGTCGCTGTACGGCCCGGTGCCGTTCAGCGTGGCCTGCGCCGACACCGCGTACGGCCCGGCCGCCGCGCCCGACGGCGCGCTCACCTTCCAGGTGGTCTGCACCGACTGGCCGCCCGCGACGCTGGCGAACGTCGCCGGCGTGGTGGCCTGCGCGCTCCACCCGGACGGCACGTTCAGCGAGACCGCCACGTTGCTCTCGGCCGCGGTGCCGCCGTTGACGAACGTCGTGGTCGCTGTGCCGCTGCCGCCGGCCGTGATCAGCTGCGGGGCCGCCAGGCTCAGCGTGTGCCGGACGACGATCGGCGCGGTGCCGGTGACGCCGTTGACGGTCACGCTGATCAGCGCCGTGCCGTCGCCGACCGCGTGGACCTGCCCGGTGCTGCTGACCGTGGCGACCGTCGGGTCGCTGCTGCTGTAGCCGACCGTGGCGTTGGCCAGGTTGACGAAGGACTGGTCGTTGTTGACGGCCTCGATCACGTTGTCCGCGGTGACGTTCATGTTCCGGCCCTGGGACACCGACCCGACGCCGGTGGTGTCGTCCTTGATCCACTGGTTCTTGCCGGTCAGGTCGATCGTCGATCCGGCGTTGTAGACCACGCTCTCCGGCTGCACCGTCACGTACTGCACCTTCGGCGTGATGGTGCCGGACACGGCGACGTTCACCGAGGTGCGGATGTCGGAGGAGCTGGCGCCGACCTGCAAGGCGTAGGTGCCGTCGTAGACCACCGACTTGGAGTTCGTGGCGTCCCAGAAAGACAGGTCACTGATCTTCAGCGGAATGGTGATCTTCTGCGAAGCGCCCGGATTCAGGACACTGGTCTTCTGGAAGCCCACCAGCCGCTTGTTCGGCAGCTGCACCCCGGAGACGGTGAACTGCGTCGCCGCGTACAGCTGGGCCACGGTCGCGCCGGCGGTGCCGCCGGAGTTGGTGACCGTGAAGCTGACGTTGACCGTGCCGTCGGCGTTCGGGCCGGTGTTGTCGACGGTGGCGGGGGAGTAGGAGAAGGTCGAGTAGCTCAGGCCGTAGCCGAAGGGGTAGGTCGGCGTGCCGGTGAAGTACTGGTAGGTCCGGCCCAGGCCGCTGGTGTCCGCCGGGGTCAGGCCGTAGTCGCTCATCGCAGGAAGCTGCGAATCGTCGGCGTACCAGGTGAAGTTCAGGTGCCCGCTCGGGTTCTGCTTGCCGAGCAGCACGTCGGCCAGCGCGGTGCCCTGGCTCTCGCCGTTGTAGCCGCTGAACACGACTGCCGGAATGCCGCCGTCCACGTCGCTGATCTTCACCGGGCCGTCGGACTGCACGACCAGCGCCGTCTTCGGATTGCCCAGCGCGGTGGTCTGGGTGATCAGTGAGTCGTAGTTGCCCGGCATGCTCAGCGTGGTCCGGTCGTTGCCCTCCTGCGCGTTGTTCTGGTCGGTACCCACGAACAGCAGGACCAGGTCGGCGTTCTTGATCGCGGTCTGCGTCGCGCTGCTGAGCGTCGCGGCACCGGTCGCGGTGCTGGAGGTGCCGGCCGCGTCGAAGAGGATGTTCGCGTTCGGATTCGCGGCCTTGATCGCGGTGGTCAGGCCCTGGACGGCGGTCACCTGAAGCGACGGCGCGCCGGAGTAGTCGCCGAGCGTCACGGCGTTGGCCATGTCGCCGAGGATGACCACGTTGTTCAGCTTGCTGGCGTTCGCCGGCAGCAGCGGCGCGTTGGTGCCCGAGACATTGCCGTTCTTCAGCAGCACCAGCGAGTTGTCGGCGACGGTGGTCGCCAGCGCCTGGTGCGCCGGGCTCTGGATCTGCGCCTTGGTGATGCCGGTGTAAGGGACCTGGGATGCCGGATCGAACTCGCCGGTCTGCATGCGGATCGTGAACAGCTTGGTCAGGTCGGCGTCGATGACGCCCTCCGACAGGATCCCGGCGTTGATCGCGGCCTGGATGTTCTGCAGCGAGAACTCGTCGCCGCCGCAGTTGACCTGCGTGCCGGCCCGCAGCGAGTACGCCTCGCCGCCGGCCGCGCCGGAGATCTTCGCGCCGGTGGCGGTGTTGGTCCAGATCGCGGCCGTGTCACCGCCGTTCGTCGTCCAGCCCGGCGGGGCCCAGGCGTGGCCGGCTGGGAAGTTGCGGTACGTGGTGCCGACCGCGCCGCAGTCGGAGGTGACGTAGCCGTTGAAGCCGAAGGTGCGCTGCGCGAGCTGGTTCGCGGTGTACGTGTCGGCGACCGAGGGCGTGCCGTTGATCGCGTTGTAGGACGTCATCAGTCCTGCGACATGCGCGTTTTCGATCAAAGAGGCGAACTGCTTGGTGTAGTAGTCGCGCAGGTCGGTGTCGCTGACGTTCGAGGAGACGCCGGTGCGGTCCTGCTCCACATTGTTCAGGGCGTAGTGCTTGGCGGTCGCGGCGGCCTTGAGGTAGCCGTTCAGCGACTGGCCGGTCATCGAGTTGCCCTGGAACCCGTTGACGAACGCCCCGGCCATCTGCCCGACCAGGTACGGGTCCTCACCGAACGCCTCGTCGGTACGGCCCCAGCGCGGGTCGCGGTCCAGGTTGACCGTCGGGGCCCAGAACGTCAGCGAGCCGTAGTCGCCCGCCGAGGGGCCGAGGTTGTTCTGGCCGGTGCCGAACAGCGACTTGTCCACCAGGCCGCGTGCCTCGTCCGAGATCGCCGTCGTCTCCTGATACACCAGCGCCGGGTCCCAGGACATCGAGGAGGCGAAGTTCGTCGGGAAGCTGGTCGCCACCGGCGGGTTGCCCGCGGCGCTGCCGCTGTTCTGGTCGGCGCCCAGGTAGTTGATGCCGTGCTGCGCCTCGGCCTGGTACGTGTACTGCTGTACGCCCAGGCGCGGGATGGCCGGGGCGCTGGTGGTGTTCAGCTGCGCCGCCTTCTCCGCCAGCGTCATGCGGGAGACCAGGTCTGCGGCGCGCGCCTGGAAGGGATAGCTGGTGTTGAGGTAGATCGGCGTGCTGCTGGCCGCTGGTGTCGCGGCGGTGCCTTTCGGGGCGGCCGCGACGCTGGTGACGGACGCTGCGAAAGCACACACCAAAGTGAGGGCCGATCCGGCGGCCAGCAACCTGCGGCGGCGGGGGGTGGTTCGTCTCATCGACTCGACTCCGAGCTCGGTGGCGGGGATGGAGCAGGGACAGACGCGCGAGGACTCTTCAGCTAGTCGTTGATCAGATCGAATTCCTCCCAGGGGCCGATCGCGGTGCGGTTGGCGATCAGCGGCGAGGCGCCGGCGTTGTCGGCGGTGACGATGTCGCCGTCGGCGTGGGCCCGGAGGCTGACGCTGCCGTCGCCGTTGTGGATGAGGTCGAACTCCTCCCACGGTCCGATGGCCGTGCGGTTGGCGATCAGCGGCGCGGCACCGGCGTTGTCGGCGGTGACGATGTCGCCGTTGGCGTGGGCCCGGAAGCTGACGCTCCCGTCGGAGTTGTAGATGAGGTCGAACTGTTCCCAAGTGCCGATCGCGGTCCGGTTGGCGATCAGCGAGGCGGCGCCGGCGTTCTCGGCGGTGACGATGTCGTTGTTCGCGTGGGCCCGCAGGCTGATCACCGGCGTGCCGCCGCTGCTGCCGCACGCCGCCGGGACCGGCGTACCGGCCGGAGCCGCTCCGGTCACGATGTTCCACTGCACGAGTTGCGCGGCCTGGATGTTCGGGGCCGTGCAGATCCCGCCGGTGACAGCAGCCTGCGATACCGCGTTCCCGCCGGCGTCGACGACGTGGTAGCTGCCGGCCGTCATGCCGAGACCGGCGAGGTTGAACGTCAGCTTGGCGTTGTAGGCGGTTCCGGAGGTGACGTCGGCCAGCGTCACGGTCGCGCTGGTCTTGCTCGCCGCGACGTCCGGCACGACCTGCAGCACGCCGCTGTTGGCCAGGCTCGCGTAGGCCGGTGCGTATGTGGCCATCTGCGATCCGTTGCTCAGCACGGTTCCGCCGGCCGACTGGTAGGCGCTGATGTTCGCATCGGTGCCGTTCATCGGCAGCACCGCCTTGTACGACGACAGCTGCACCGTGCCGTTGGCGACCTCCTGGCTGGTGACGACGGCGAAACCGGCCTGGTAGCCGTTCCACAGATTGCTGATCGCATCCTCCATGCTGCCCACCGCGCCGTCGCCGGTGTTGCCGTAGGCCTGGGAGAAGTCCATGTAGACGGCCACGGGCTGCTGCGGATACGCGCCGGAGATGCCTTGCAGTGTGGAGACCCAGGAGGTGTAGATCGGCCAGCCCACGACGTCCTTCTGCGTGCCGTCGTGGATGAAGAAGTCCTCGCCGCCGCCTTCGGGCAGGCCCATCCCGTAGTTCGCGAGCCACTGCACCGCTTGCGCGGCCAGCTGTGTGCTGTCGCTGGGAGCCGTCCACTCCTGCGCCAGCGGGACGCCGTAGGCGCGCGCCAGGCTGCCGAAGGTCAGTGCGAGGCCGGGGGACTGCGCGGCGTCCACGATCACCGTGGCCGTGTACTGCTTGGCCAGGGCGAAGAAGATGTCGGGGATGTTGGCGTAGTTGACCGCGTTGCCGAAGTGGCCGCCGAAGTAGTAGTACAGCGGCGTCGAGGCGGTGACTCCGCGGACCGCCGCGGTGAGCCGGCCGTAGGTGTCCTGCACGCTCCAGGCGCGGAAGGCTTGGTAGACGCCCCACAGGTTCTGGCCGATCGCGGCGGCCGGGACGGCGCTGAAGCTCGCGTACGAGGTCTGATACTTGCTGTTGAACGCCGCGATGGTGCCGTAGGTGTTCGGCAGGTAGGTGTTGTGGAACTCGTTGACGTCGGCCTGGGCCCACCCTGAGGCGCCGCCGTTGATGTCCCACTGCGCGTCGAGGAAGCCGTAGTCCAGGATGCTGCCGCCGTAGCCGGCGTTCGCGGCTATGTGCGCGACCGTCTTGGTGACGTAGTCGAAGTACGCGGACTGATACGTCGGGTCCCACCAGACCGGAGCCGGGCTGCTCGCCCCGCTGCTGTCGACCTCGCGGCCGGTGACCCAGGGAGCCGGGCTGCCGCCCCAGCCGGAGTACCAGAAGATCGGTATCAGCTTGATCCCGGCCGCCGAGGCGTTGGCCAGCTCCTGATCGAGCTCGGTGAAACTGAAGCCGCCTTGCGACGGCTCGATCGTGCCCCAGGGCATGTCGATCTCGGCCGTGGTCAGGCCTTTCGCCTTAAGCGCCGCGAAGCCGGCCTGCGACCACGCCGTTCCGTTGTCGTCGAACTGCAGCTGCGTGGCCCACATCGGACCGGCTGCGGCTGCGGCAGCGGTGGCGCCGGGGGACGCGGCTCGAGCGGTCGGCGCCGGGGCGGCGGAGGCGGTGCCGAACCAGGCGGTCGCAGCCAGCGCGGAGGCTGCCAGGAAGGACAGAGCCCTCATTCTCATAGTGGATACATCCGATGACTTGGCTCGGGGTCGGCCAACCAGACAATCTGCGGCGGAACGCCCGTGCGTGAGGCTTGACTTATGCGTAACACTAAAACAACATCAGGACTCTCATGGCAATGAGCTGAACAGTAAAGACTAAGCATGGATCTAGTGGGTGTTACCGGTGACAAACCCCGTACGCTGGGGCGGGACACGTAGGCAACGCTCAGATCACTTCTGGAAAAATCTGAGCCTGGTACTGCAAAAAGTTGCGCAACTCGCCATTCTGCTGGACGGGGGCGTCATCGTGCGCTACAACACCTCCGATGTCTTCGCCGTGACGGTGTCCCCCCACGCCGCATCCAGGGAGCGCTCGTGTCCAGTCGAAAGCTGTATCCTCCACGATTCCGTCGTCCCCGTTTGTCGGCAGCCGTGGCCGCGGTGCTGATAGCCGCCCCGCTCGGCATCGCCGGCGGTCTCGCTCCGCCGGCCGCTGCCGCCGCTTCGTCCACCGCGTGGCAGAACGGTGCGTTCCATGTGGACGCCAGTGGAGTGGTCTCGCGCTCCGACGTCGTGCTCGGGCAGCCGAACACTGCCGACACCCAGTCGCTGCCGCTGGGCAACGGTTCGCTCGGCGTCGCGGAATGGGCGGCAGGAGGGTTCACCGCGCAGCTCAACCGCAGCGACACCATGCCGAATCGGCTCTCTCCGGGGCAGGTGACCATCCCCGGACTGACCGCGATGACCTCCGCCTCGAACTTCACCGGCTCGCTGGATCTCTACAACGGGGTGCTGAACGAGTCCGGCGGCGGGATGACGCTCAAGGCATGGGTTCCCGCGGGCAAGGACGAACTCGTCGTCGACGTGACCGGTGCCGATCCGGCGACGCAGCAGACTGCGACGCTGAGTCTGTGGAGCGGACGGACGCCGTCCGCCGCGGCCTCCGGGGCGGTCGGCAGCCTCGCGCAGACGTGGGTCGACAACTCGCAGACCGGTAGCTCCGGGCAGACGTTCGGGGCGATGGCCGCGGTGACGGCCGGCGGGCAGGGCGTCAGCGCCGCGGTGGTCGGCTCCACGCAGGTCCAGGTGAGCTTCAAGCCCAATGCCGACGGGTCCTTCCGGGTGGTCGTGGCCTCGCCGAAGTGGACGGGAGGCGACCCGACGGCCACGGCGACCAGCGTCATCGGCGGCGACGTCACGGCCGGCACGTCCTCCTTGCTGGCCACGCAGTCGGCGTGGTGGAACAACTATTGGGCCACCAGCGGCCTGATAGAGATGAACTCCTCGGACGGCACCGCGCAGTACATGGAGAACCTGCGCACGCTGTACCTCTACTTCGAGGCCGCCACGATGCACACCGGGACGTATCCCGGCAGCCAGGCCGGCGTCGCGGACCTGTTCGACTTCTCCCAGGACAAGCAGGACTGGTACCCGGCCGGGTACTGGCTGTGGAACCTGCGCGGACAGCTCGCCGCGAACATCAGCTCGGGCAACTTCGCGCTGAACACGCCGATCTTCGACATGTATCTCAACGATCTGCCGAGTATCGAGTCCTGGACGAGCGCGCAGATGGGCGGCAAACCTGGCGCGTGCGTGCCGGAGACTATGCGGTTCAACGGTAACGGCTTCTACAACGGCGGCAACAACACGCAGAACGCGTCCTGTGCGCAGGCCTCCAGCCCCAGCTACAACGCGCTGACGCTGACCAGCGGGGCGGAGATCGCGCTGTGGGTCTGGCAGCAGTACCAGGACACCGGGAATGTCGGCTTCCTGCAGAAGTACTACCCGATCCTGCAGCAGGCCTCGATGTTCCTGCTGGCGTACCAGAGCGTCGGCTCCGACGGCTTCCTGCACGCCACCGCGAACGCGCACGAGATGCAGTGGGCCGTCCCGGACCCGACGACCGACATCGCGGCCGATCAGGCGCTGTTCAGCGCGACGGTGAAGGCTGCGACGCAGCTGAACACCGACTCGGCGTTGGTGGCGAAGCTGAACACGGCGCTGGGCCAGATCGAGCCGTATGCGCGTACTGATTCCGGGCTCACGTCGCTGCTGAATCCGCAGCCGACGTCGGCGTCCGCCACGGCGACCATCGACGCTCAGGGTACTGACGTGATCGCGGACTCCTTCCAGCCGTCCGCGAAGATCGAGAACGGCGAGAACGTCGGGCTGGAGCCGGTGTGGCCGTACGGGCTGATCGGCGACAACACGGTCGTCAACGGGGACAACCTGACGGCGCTGGCGAAGCGTACGTACACCAGCCGGCCGAACAAGACCAACCCGGACTGGAACTTCGACGCGGTTCAGGCGGCCCGGCTCGGCTTGGGCAGCGAGGTCGCCGCCGATCTGAGCGCGGTGACGCAGAACTACCAGGCGTACATCAGCGGGATGGCCAACCTGTTCAACGGCAGCGTCGGCGACGAGCCCTACATCGAGCAGTCCTCGACGGTGGCCACGGCCGTCGACGAGGCGCTGGTGCAGGACTACGACGGGACGCTGCGGTTCGCGCCGGCCTGGCCCTCGGGCTGGGACGTGTCCGGCACGGTCGCCATCCAGGGCGGCAGCAAGGTCGACGTGCAGGTTCAGGGCGGGACGCTGGCCACGGCCGCGATCCAGGCCGGGAGCACGCAGACGCTGACGGTGCGCAATCCCTGGCCGGGTCAGCAGGCTGAGGTGGTGAACGGGTCCAGCGGCGCCGTCGTGGTCGCCGCCACGACGAGCGGGACGCTGAGCGTGCCGGTGACGGCGGGTTCAACGTACTTGGTCGAGCAGCCTTCCGCGCCGACGACGTCGCTGCCGTTCGCGCAGGTCACCGGTTCCAAGGCGAGCTCGGCCAAGCACTTGGGCAAGGTGCAGATCGGGCTGGACGCGGCGGTGTCGTTCCCGAACCTGGCCGCGTCGTTCAACAACGTCGGGATCACCGCGGACACCGACACCGCGCCGGGGAACTTCGACGGTGGCGGGGCCAGCTTCTCCGAGACGGCGCTGACCACCGCTAAGGCGGGGCCGGGGGCTTCGATCGCTGCTTCCGGGGTCACGTTCACGTTCCCGAACGTTGCTGCGGGAGCCAATGACAACACGGTGGCTGAGGGGCAGACGATCAAGCTGTCGGGTTCTGGAACGCTCGGGTTCCTCGTCTCTGCGGACTACGGACCGGCGACCGGTTCCGGGAGCATTACGTACACGGATGGCAGTACCCAGAGTTACAGTCTGACGGTTCCTGACTGGTTCTCCACCACGCCGCCGAGCGGGGGAGCGCTGGCGGTGAGTTCGGCGTATCAGAACCGGCAGGGGAACACTACGTATCAGGGGTCCGGCAACATTTTCTCGGTGCCGGTGGCGCTGTCCGCCGGTAAGTCGGTGGCCTCGGTGACGCTGCCGGCCGGTGGCCCGCTGACGTCGGGTACGCCGGCGATCCACGTGTTCGCGTTGGCCACTTCTGGTTCTGGTGCTGGGAGCGGTGGCTCGGCGGTCAGTCTGCGGGCTCATGCCAACGGGGACATCGTGACGGCTGACAACGGTGGGGCGTCGCCGCTGATAGCCAACCGGACGAGTGTCGGGAACTGGGAGACGTTCGATCTGATCGATAACTCCGACGGGAGTGTGAGCCTTCGGGCGCACGCCAACGGCGACATCGTGACGGCTGACAATGCTGGTGCGTCGGCTCTGATCGCGAATCGCACGGCGATCGGGCCGTGGGAGGAGTTCGACCTGATCACCAATTCGGATGGGAGTGTGAGCTTTCGGGCGCACGCCAACGGGGACATCGTGACGGCTGACAATGCTGGTGCGTCGCCGCTGATCGCCAACCGGGCCGGCGTCGGCAGTTGGGAGACCTTCGACCTGATCCAGGACTGAGTCGGGGGCTCTGGGCCGGGGCCGGCGGACTGGGCTATTGTCGGTGGCGACCGAAACCTACTGGGCAGTAGCTCAGTCCGCACGGCCTCGGCTTCGAGCACAAACGCAGACACAGACACTGATACAGACCAGGAGCGCCGATGCACCCCTTCCGCGCAGCGGTGGAGGCCCGCGACACGGCCGCGATCGAGGCGATGCTCGCTGAGAACGTCGTGTTCACCAGCCCCGTCGCGTTCAAGCCGTACCCCGGCAAGGCGATCACCGCGGCGATCCTGCGCGGCGTGCTCCGTGTCTTCGAGGATTTCCAGTACGTGCGCGAGATCGCCGCCCCTGACGGTCGCGACCATGCTTTGGTCTTCACCGCGACCGTGAACGGCAAGAAGGTCAACGGCTGCGACTTCCTCCACTTCGACGAGGACGGCCGCATCGACGACTTCATGGTCATGGTCCGCCCGCTGTCCGGTGCTCAGGCCCTGGCCGAGGCCATGGCCGGCGAGTTCGCGCAGATCAGCGCCGAGGCGATGGCAGGCTGAATCGTTATTCCGCGGGCATTGTTAAAATAATGCAGATGTGATATGATGGGGGATATCTCTGTTAGTTTCGTGGCATGACCACGAACATTCCAGGAATCATTTATCCCGCCGCGCCCGCGGGATCCTCCACGAGTGCCGACTCGCGTCCCGGCGTGCTGCTGATCCACGGTGGCGCAGGGCTCGACGATCACGCACGCGGGCAAGCGCTTCGCTACAGCAAGCTCGGCTACGACGTCCTGGCCTGCGATCTGTTCGGGCCGGGCGTCGCGGGCGATCGTGAGCGGATCATCGCCACGGTCACTGCGCTGCGCGACGACCCGGATCTGTTGGTCGAACGCGGCGCGGCGGCCCTCCAGGTGCTGCTCGACTCCCCGCATGTCGATGGGCGCGTCGCGGCGGTCGGCTTCTGCTTCGGCGGACTCGCGGCGTTGACGCTGGCGCGGGCGGGTCTGCCGCTGCGGGCAGCGGTGAGTATGCACGGCAGCCTTGCGACTCCTCGTCCTGCCGAGCCCGGCGCGGTACGTGCGCGGATTCTGGTCTGCCACGGCGCTCGCGATCCGCACGTGCCGATGGCCGACGTCACCGCGTTCGCCGCCGAGATGACGCGCGCCGACGCCGATTGGCAGCTGAACGTCTACGGTCGCGCGATGCACGGGTTCACGCACGATCACGCGGTTCCGGGCGCGATCTCAGGGGTCGAATACGACCGTGAGGCGGACGAGCTTTCGTTCGCTGCCGCGCGGGAGCATTTGGAGCGCGCGTTTTAGGTGCTGGGGGGCGTGGCGCAGTTCGGGTCGAGCGGGGTCCTGTGTGGCGAGAAGGATCCACCGAACCACGTGGCCGGCTCATGGCGTAGTGCACCGGGAGCGACCCCGCTATGCGCCGCGTTGGTGTCAAAGGCCGATGCGGCGTGGAGCACCTTGTTTATCAGGGGTCGTCTATGTGTTGCGGGCTACCGCCGAGTAGTCTGACACTGAATCAGAATCCTGTCTCGCACGCTTGTTCCACCGCCGCCCGCCTGCGCGAACCTGCCGGTGGACACGTCCCGGCCGAGGGAGTCGTGTCCGTCGCGCGGCCCTCCTACCCAGAGCTCTGATTCGCAAACGGGTGGGGGCTCGTATGCGTGGACATTAGTCGGATCGAGGGAATCCGGGGGTGGGTGGTGGGCGCACGCGGGAGCTGCGGGCGCCGGGGTGGTGGGGCGGGGCGGCCGGTGTCAGCTGGGGTGATGGTACCCGGCGGTTGAGGGCGGCGGGGGGGTGGCCGGCCGTGGCGAATCAGAGCTTTGTGTTTCCGGTGACTCCGGGGGGTTGCCTTGGTGTGACCTATCGTGAAGACTGTGCCGCATTGGCACGTGAGAAGGTGCCCGTTTCGGGCATGGCTCTGGTGGTGGCGCCTGGGGTGCATCGCCCGCGGCACTGGTGTGCGGGGCGGTTCGCTGAGGAACGCCTATGTCGGATAGGTCCGCGGCGCGGATCCGAGGGGAGAACCACACGCGACTGCTGTAGTCCGTCCACCTGTAGTATACGGCCTTTTACTTCGCTGCGAAACCGCAGTTTTAAGACACGGCCGACAAGTGGTTGCTCGTATCCGATCGCCCCGGGCTGGTGATCGGCTGCGGATGCTTGTCATGCGCCTGCCCGTTCTCCGGGTCGCCTGGTGCTGCCGTGTTCCCGTCATCCCTGCTTGAGCTGCGTCATGCCCGCGCACCGCGACCCAAGGAGTGAATGTGACTGTTCCCGTTGAGGTTCCGGCGATTCTGCTGGAGGAGATACCCCGGCGCTGGCGGGCGGCCGAGCCGGTGCGGTTCGACGAGGCCGCGGGGGTGTGGCGGGTCAGTGACTATGACACCGCGGCCGCGGTGCTGGCCGATCCGAAGACGTTCTCCTCGGATCTGTCCTCCCTGGCTCCCACGCAGGAGGACTTCGAGACGTTCACGCAGGGCAACTTCGTCGGGATGGACCCGCCGGAGCACCGCCGGCTGCGGACGCTGGTGAGTCAGGCCTTCACCCCGCGGGTGGTGGAGGGGCTCGCGCCGCGGATCGAGGCGCTGGTCGGGCAGTTGCTGGACCGGGTGGGCGACCAGGATCGCTTCGACCTCGTCGAGTCGCTGGCCTATCCGCTTCCCATCATCGTCATCGCCGAGTTGCTCGGCATCCCCGCTGAGGAGCATCTGCTGTTCCAGGAGTGGGCCGGCATCCTGTTCGGCGGTGACCAGCTCGGGGAGGCTCCTGACGCCGCCGACATCGAGCGGGCGCTGGAGGCCATCGCCCCGACCGTTCGCGAGATGAACGGGTACATGCTGGAGCACATCCGCGCCCGGCGGGCGAACCCCGGGGACGACCTCACCAGCAGGCTGATCGCCGCCGAGGTGGACGGCGTGCATCTGCGGGACCAGCAGATGGTCGGATTCGTCGCCCTGCTGCTGGTCGCCGGGCACGTCACCACCACCGCGCTGCTGGGCAACGCCGTGGTGACCTTCGACCGGCATCCCGGGACGAACGAGGCGCTGCGCGCTGATCCCGGTCTGCTGCCGACCGCCATCGAGGAGGTGCTGCGCTGGCTGCCGCCCTTCCCCGAGCTCGGGCGCCGGGTGGCCCGGCCGGTGGTGCTCGGCGGTCACGAGCTGGCGCCGGACACCATGCTGATGACGCACCTGGGCGCCGCCAACCGGGATCCCTCGCACTTCACCGCCCCCGAGGTCTTCGACGTGACCCGGGCCCCCAACCCGCACCTGACCTTCGGTCACGGCATCCACTTCTGCTTCGGCGCGCCGCTGGCCCGGCTGGAGGCCCGGCTCGCCCTGCGCGCGTTGCAGGAGCGTTTCAGGACCCTGACGGTTCCCTCCTACGAGGACGTCACCTACCAGAACCCGGCCGTCCTGCTCGGCGTGCGCCGGCTCCCGGTCGAGGTCCTCAGGTCCTAGCCGCAGCACCGCCGGCCCCCTGCCGCCCCCAACGGCCGCCGGCGTCAACCCGCACATGAGAACCAGTCAACTGATACCCATGTCACCGGGAGTGCTTCGCTCATGAACCCCACGCATACGCCGTTCCTGCTGCGCCGGGAACTGCAACACCGCCTGGACACCCTCGCCCGCGCCCACCGGGTCCCCGGGGCGCAGCTGGTCGTCGACACCGGCTCGGAGATCGTCGCCGTGCACACCGGGACCGCCGACGTCGCCACGGGCACCCCCTTCACCGCCGACACCGCGGTCCCGCTGGGATCGCTGACCAAGCCCTGTACCGCCGCGCTGGTGCTGCTTCTGGCCGATGACGGCGACCTGGACCTGGACGATCCGGTCGCCGAGTACCTGCCGGAGCTCCGGGACGTCCCCGAGGTGACGATCCGTCAGCTGCTCAGCCACACCGGCGGCCTGCCGACCGGTCCGGATTCCGACGCGGCGCGACGGGCCGGCGCGGCCCACTATCTGTCCTCGGTGTGCACCGCGCGCGATCTGCTGTTCGCGCCAGGGACCGACTTCTCCTACTCCAACGCCGGGTACGTCGCCGCGGGCCGGCTGGCCGAGACGGTGACGGGGATGCCATGGCACGAGGCCGTCGGGGCGCTGCTCCTTGAACCTATGGGCATAATGCCTGCGTTCCTCGGTACCTCGGCCGCGCGTCCGGTGGCCACCGGGCACGGCTTCAACAACGCGACGGGCCGAACCCGCCCTGTTCAGCAGGATCTCGCTCCGCTGGAGGCTCCGGCCGGCGCGCTGCTCGCGAGCGCCATCGACCTCGGCATACTGGGTCGTGCTGTGGCTGGGCAAAGCCTATGCCTGCCCTCTGCGATCGTCAAGCATATGAGGGGCGCCGAACCGGGTGCCGGACCCGGCGCGCTCGCCGACGGCTGGGGGCTGGGCCTGGCCCTGTTCCGGCAGGGCGACCAGCTGTGGTGCGGGCACGACGGCAACGCCCAGGGCACCTCCTGCCACCTGCGGGTCGAGCCCGACAGCGGCGTGGTGGTCGCCTTCACCGGCAACGCCGGCGCCGCCACGGCACTGTGGCAGGACCTTGCCGAAGACCTCGCGCGGATCGCCGACGTGCCGGTGCCGGCCGGGATGGAGCCGGCGAACGCCGGCGTCCCGGTCGTGCTGCCCGAGTGCGCGGGCACCTACGCCAACGGCGGCATGCGCTACCGCGTCGCGCTCCAGCCCGGCGGCCCGGCGACGCTGTCCATCGACGGCGACCTGGACCTGCCGCTGGTGTGCTACCCCGACCTGTCCTGCGATCTCCTCGACCCGGCCACCGGCCGTAAGCAGCCCGGCGGGCGGTTCCACCGCGACCCGGCCACCGGCGTGATCGACAGGGTGCAGATATCAGGGCGCACCGCGCGCCGTATCGGCCTCGCCGAAGTCTGAACCGCTGCACTTCCGCACCACCGGCACCCCATATCGCTGAACCGCCGCGCCGCCCGCACCACCGCCACTGGTCCGGGGGGTGCCTGCCGCCTTGCTCCGATCCGGAAGGACACCGATCATGGCCGACCATGCCACCGCTGCCCCCAGCGAGCCGCAGGCCGCCCCGACGCTCGGCGATCTGTTCGCCGCGTGGGCGGCTCGCACGCCGCACGCGCCCGCGCTGACCGATGGCCGGCGCACCTGGACGTACCAGGAGCTGGCGGCCCGGGTCGACGGGCTGGCCGGTCACCTGGTGCGCCGCGGTGCCGGGCCGGAGCGGACCGTGGCGCTGGTCCTGCCGCGCTCGATGGAGCTGATCGCGGCGGAGCTGGCGGTCGCGCGGGCCGGTGCCGCGTTCCTGCCTGTGGACCCCTCCTATCCGGCCGAGCGGCGGGCGATGATGCTCGCCGACGCGGCTCCCGCTGTGACGCTCGACGACCCCGACGGTCTTCGGGCCCTGATGGAGCAGATCGACGACGGCGTCGAAGAAGCGGCCGGGGCGCCGGAGGCCGGTCCCGACCACACGGCGTACGTGATCTACACGTCGGGCTCCACCGGCACGCCGAAGGGCGTGGCGGTCACCCACCGGGGGATCGGCGCGTTCACCGACGCCGCCATCGAGCGCTACGCGGTGCGGCCCGGCGACCGGGTGCTCCAGTTCTCCTCGCCCAGCTTCGACGCCTCGGTGCTGGAGCTGTTCATCTCGGTTCTGGCCGGGGCCACGCTCGTGGTGCCGCCGAACGGTCCCTGGCTCGGCGAGGAGCTCGCCGCCGTCCTGGACGAGCACCGCATCACCCACGCCCTGATCCCGCCCGCGGCGCTGGCGACCGTCCCGGTGCCGGCGGCGGCCGCGCTGCGGGGATTCAGCACCCTGATCGTCGGCGCGGAAGCCTGCCCGGCCGCCCTCGTCGACCGCTGGGCGCCGGGCCGGCGCATGATCAACTCCTACGGGCCCACCGAGGCCACCATCGTCGCCACCTGGACCGGGCCGCTGTCGGCGGACACCGGCACGCCGAGCATCGGCGGCGCGCTGCCGCGGACGACCGTGTACGTCCTGGACCCGCGGATGCGGCCCCAGGGCCCGGGTTCCGACGGCGAGCTGTACGTCGGCGGCGAAGGCGTCGCCCGCGGTTACCTGAACCGCGCCGGGCTGACCGCCGCGCGGTTCGTCGCAGATCCCTTCGGCGAACCGGGTGCCCGGCTGTACCGCACCGGGGACCGTGTGCGCTGGCGGGCCGACGGGGAGCTGGAGTTCCTCGGCCGTGTCGACCGGCAAGTGAAGCTGCGCGGGTTCCGCATCGAACCGGGGGAGATCGAGGCGGCGCTGCGCCGCCGGGCCGAGGTCGGCGACGCCGTGGTCGTGCTCCGCGAGGACGAGCCCGGTGTGCAGCGTCTGGTCGGCTACGTGACGGCTGCCGCGGCGGGGCAGGCGCCGGATCCGGCTGTGTTGCGCGCGTCCATGGCCGCCGAGATGCCGGCGCACCTGGTGCCCTCGGCGGTCGTCGTGCTGCCCGCGATGCCGCTCACCGCGTCGAACAAGATCGATGTCAAGGCTCTGCCGGCGCCGGTCCGGCAGGCCGCTGCCGCCGCCGGGGGACAGGCGCCGCAGACCCCGCGGGAACGTGCCCTGGCCGCGATCTGGGCGCAGGTCCTGGGCCTGGACGGCGTGGGCCGGACGGACGACTTCTTCGACCTGGGCGGCGATTCGATCCTGGCCACGCGGATGCTGGCCCGGCTCCGGGAGGAGACGGGCCATCGGCTCGCGGTCCGGGACGTCTTCACCGCGCGCTCCATCGCGGCCCTGGCCCCGTTGCTGGACGCCGGGCACGTCGCCGCGCCGCAGGCGCCGATCGAGCCCGCCCCGCGCGGGCAGGCCCTGCCGCTGTCGAACGCCCAGCGGCGGCTGTGGTTCCTGGACGACCTCACTGTCGGCGGAACCGAGTACAACACCGGCTTCGTCCTGCGGCTGCTCGGCACCCCGGACGCCCAGGCGATGCGCCGCGCCCTGCACCGGCTGGCCGCCCGGCACGACTCGCTGCGCACCACCTTCGCCACGGTCGACGGACGCGGCGTGCAGCGGATCGCCGCGGAGCCCTTCCTGCCGCTGGAGACGGCCGATCTGTCCGGCGTGGCCGCCGACCGGCGCGCCGAGGCAGCCGAGCAGCTGCTGACCGAGGAGCTGCGCCGCTCCTACGACCTCGCGACCGGTCCGCTCGCCAGAGCCCTGATGATCCGGCTCGCCGCTGAGGACCACCTGCTGCTGGTGGCGCAGCACCACATCATCACCGACGGCTGGTCCGTCGGTGTGCTGACCCGCGAGCTGGCCGCGCTCTACGAGGAGGAGTCGGGAGGCGTTCCGGCCGACCTGCCCGCCCCGGTGGTGCAGTACCCCGACTTCGCGGTGTGGGAGCAGCGCGGACTCGCCGCGGGCGAGGGGGCCGGGTCGGCCGCCGAGGCCGCGGATCTCGCCTACTGGAAGCGCTGCCTGGCTGGATCGCAGCACCTGGCCCTGCCCACCGACCGTCCGCGCCCGCCGGTGCGCACCACGGCCGGCGCCGCGCACCGGCACCGCCTCCCGGCCGAGCTGGTCGCCCGGCTGCGATACCTCGCCAGCGGACGCGACACGACGGTGTTCACCTTGTTCGCCGCGGCCTCCGCCCTGCTCTTCCACCGCTATTCCGGCCAGCACGACGTGGCGTTCGGCACCGTCACCAGCGGGCGGGAGCGCCGCGAGCTGGAGGACGTGGTCGGCTTCTTCGCCAACACCGTCGTGCTGCGCGCCGAGGTGGACGAGGCGGTCACCGTCGACCGGTTCGTCCAGGACATGCGGGCCACGGTGCTGGACGCGTTCGCCCACGGCAGTGTGTCCTTCGACCGCGTCGTCGAGGAGCTGGCGCCGCCGCGGGACCCCAGCCGCACCCCGCTCGTGCAGACGCTCGTCGTCCAGCAGCAGGCGGCCGCCGACCTCCCAGCCGCCGGCGGGCTCAGCTGGCAGGACCATCCGCTGCCCCGCCCGGCGGCCCGCTTCGACCTGGTGCTGGAGTTCGCGCCGGAGGCCGGGGGCGGCTGCGTGCTGACCGTCGAGTACAACACAGACCTCTTCGACGCCCGGACCGTGGCCCGGATGTCGGATCATCTGCACCGCCTGCTGGCCGAGATGGTGGACGGTCCGCAGCGCCGGCTCGCCGAGATCCCCCTGCTCTCGGACGGGGAACAGGCCGCGCTGCTCGAAGCCTGGAATCCGCCGGCGCCCGGCGAGGGCGACCTGGTCGGCAGCGTTCTGCCGGAGCTGTTCCAGGAGCAGGTGGTCCGGACCCCGGACCGGACGGCCGTGGTGTGCGGTTCGGTGCGCCGGGACTACGCGGAGGTGAACCGGCGCGCCAACCGGCTCGCGCGGTTGCTCGTCGCGCGTGGTGCCGGGCCGGAGAAGCTGGTCGCGCTGTGCCTGCCGCGCTCGGCTGACCTGCCGACGGCGCTCTGGGCGGTGCTGAAGGCCGGTGCGGCCTATCTCCCAGTCGATCCGGCGTACCCGGTCGAGCGGATCCGGCTCATGCTTCAGGATGCCGAGCCCGCGCTGGTCGTGGCCACGCGCGAGACCGCGGGTGCGCTGCCGGAGGGCTGGGATCCGCTGATCATGGAGGAGTGTGTCGCCCTGACCGGCGCAGGCCTCGATGACAGCACTCGGACCGGCACAGACCTGACCGGCACAGACCTGACCGGCGCAGGCCTCGATGACAGCACTCCGACCGACACCGACCCGACCGACGCCCACCTGGCCGACACCGACCTGGCCGACACCGACCGGCTGGCTCCGCTGCTGCCCGAGCACCCGGCGTATGTCATCTACACCTCGGGCTCGACCGGGCGCCCCAAGGGCGTGGTGATCACCCATCGCAGTGTCGTCGCGCTGGCCGCCTGGGTCCGCGAACAGTTCGGCCCGCATGATCTGGACCAGGTCATCGCCTCCACCTCGCTCAACTTCGACGTGTCGGTCTTCGAACTGCTCTGCCCGCTGCTGGCCGGCGGCGCCGTCGAGGTGGTCGACGATCTGCCGGCCCTGGCCGACGCGCCGGACCCGCGCCGGGTCGGGCTGGTCAGCGGCGTGCCCTCGGTCCTGTCGCACCTGTTCGCCGGCGGGTCCGGCCCCCTCGGCGCCGACGCCGTCGTGCTGGCCGGCGAGGCCTTGTCCGCCCAGGTCGTGCGCGACCTGCGCACCGCGATGCCGGACTGCCGGATCGCCAACTTCTACGGGCCCTCCGAGGCCACGGTGTACGCCACCGCCTGGTTCGCCGGCGAGCAGCTGCCCGAGCAGGCGCCGCCGATCGGTGTTCCGGTGGCGCGGACCCGGGCCTACGTCCTGGATCAGGCGCTGCGCCCGCAGCCCCCAGGGGTGGAGGGCGAGCTGTATCTCGGAGGCGGCGGCCTGGCGCGCGGCTATCTGGGCCGGCCCGGGCTGACCGCCGCCCGGTTCGTCGCAGACCCCTTCGGCGTGCCGGGGGAGCGCATGTACCGCACCGGGGATCTGGTGCGCTGGAGCGCCGAGCGCGGGTTGGAGTATGTCGGCCGGATCGACCAGCAGGTCAAGGTCCGGGGGTTCCGCATCGAGCTGGGCGAGGTCGAGGAGGCGCTGCGCGGTTGCCAGGGGGTGGGCGAGGCCGCCGCCGCGGTGTCCGAACGCGACGGCGACCGGCGGCTGATCGGCTACGTGGTCCCCGTTCCGGACGCTTCGGTCGAGCCCGAGGCCGTGCGCCGAGAGCTCGGGCAGACGCTGCCCGGCTATCTGGTGCCCTCGGCCGTCGTGGTGCTGCCCGCTCTGCCGCTCAATCCCAACGGCAAGCTCGACCGCGGCCGGCTGCCCGATCCGGGTCCGGTCGCGCACACCGCGCGCCACGTCCCGCCCCGGACTCCCACCGAGCGCGCCTTCGCCGCGATCTGGGCGGACATCCTGAAGGTGGAGCCGGTCGGCGCGGACGACAACTTCTTCCAGCTCGGCGGCGATTCCATCCTCAGCATCCAGGTGGTGGCCCGGGCCCGGCAGGAGGGCCTGACGGTGACGTCCCGGGACGTCTACCAGTGCCAGACCGTCGCCTCCCTCGCCCGCTGCGCGGACGCCGCCGGCCACGCCCCGGCGACAGCTCCTGTCGCGCCGGCCGCCGTCGGAGACAGCCCCCTGACACCGATCCAGCGCTGGTGGTTCGACAGCGCCGCGGGGCACGCCGGCCACTTCGCCCAGGCGCTGTCCCTCCACCTGCCGGAAGACGTCGATGCCGAGGCACTCCAGGACGCCCTGAACGACCTGGCGGTCCACCACGACGCGCTGCGCTCGGTCTTCTTCGCCGACGGCGACGGCGACAGCGGCGGCGACAGCGACAAAGCCGACGACAGCACTGCCGCGACGACGCCGTGGCGCATCGACGAACGCCAGCCCCGAATACGCCTGGACTGGCACACCGGCCCTGACACCGACACCCCGCACTTCGGGCCCTTCGACCTGGCCCGAGGCCCGCTGCTGCGCGCGGTGCTCCATGATCGCGCAGACGGCCGCCCGCCCGTCCTGCACCTGGCCGTGCACCACCTGGTGGTGGACGGAATCTCCTGGCGGGTGCTGCTGGAAGACCTCGACCGCGCCTACCGGGCCCGCCGCGACGGCCGGGACGGCGCGGCGGCGCTGCCGGCGAAGTCCTCGCCTATGCGGCAGTGGGCGCACAGGCTCGCGGCGCTCGCCGCCGGCGGCGGCTTCGACGAGGAAGCGCAGTACTGGTCGCAAGCGATACCGGAGTCCGCCGAGCCGCTGCCGGCCGACCTGGACGGCCCCGACACCTACGCCTCGGCACGCTCGGTGAGCATCCGTCTGAGCCCCGCCGACACCGCCCTGCTGCTGCGCACCCTGCCCGACACCTACCGCACCCAGGCCAACGACGTGCTGCTCAGCGCCCTGGGCCGGGCGCTGTGCGCCTGGAGCGGGCAGGACCGGGTCCTGGTGGACATCGAGGGGCACGGCCGGGAAGAGCTCTTCGCAGACCTCGACATCAGTCGCACCGTCGGCTGGTTCACCACCCGGCATCCCGTCGCCCTGGCCGTGCCCGCCCGGGCGGACTGGGACACGGTCCTGAAGCAGGTCAAGGAGCAGCTGCGCGCGGTGCCCCGGCACGGCATCGGCCACGACATCCTCGACGGGCTCGGCCGGCTCGACCCGGCCCGGCCGGCGGCCGAGGTCAGCTTCAACTACCTCGGCCGGATGGCGCTCGCGGAGAATCCGGACGGCCTGTACCGGGGCACGTTCCGGTCGCTGGAGCTGGATGTCGACCCGCGGACCGCGCGCCCGCACGCCCTGGAAGTCGTCGGGCTGCTGGACGGCGACGTGCTGGAGTTCACGTGGTTCTACAGCGACCGGCGGCACACCGAGGCCACCGTCCAGGCGCTGGCCTCGGGGTTCGCCGAAGCCCTGGCCGGCCTGGCCCGGCATGCGGCGCGGCCGGGGGTCGGCGGGCGCACCCCGTCCGACTTCCCGCTGGCCCGGCTCGACCAGGCCGCCGTCGACCGGATCGTGGACGGCGACCCCGCCGCGGTGCAGGACGTCCTGCCGCTGACGCCGACCCAGGCCGGCATGCTCTTCCACAGCCTGTCCCAGCACGACGGCGCCGCCTACTTCCAGCAGCTCACCTTCGTGCTGGAGGGCGTGCCCGATCCGGACCGGCTGGCCGCGGCCTGGCAGCACGTGACCGGCCGGAACGCCGTGCTGCGCGGCCGGGTCGTGTGGCAGGACGTGCCCGAGCCGCTTCTGGTGGTCCAGCGCCACGCCCAGGTGCCGGTGACCGTGCTGGACTGGCGCGGCCTGATGCCGGACGAGTGTGGCGCGCGGCTGGACGACCTGGTGAGCCTGGACCGCACCACCGGCATCGATCTGGCGAAGGCGCCGCTCCAGCGGCTGACGCTCGCCCGGCTCGGCGAGGACTCCGTGCGCGTCGTGTGGTCCTTCCACCACCTGGTTCTGGACGGCTGGAGCCTGTTCCAGGTGCTGTCCGACGTGTTCGCCCGCCACGCCGAGCTGTCCGGATCCGCTGCGGTGCCGCAGGCCGTGCCGGACCGTCCGCCTTACCGCGAGTACGTGGCCTGGCTGCGCGAGCGGGACTGGGCCAGGGCCGAACAGCATTGGCGTGCGCGCCTCAGTGCTCTCACCGAGGCCACCCCGCTGCCCTGGGACCGCGAACCGCGCGAGAGCCACCGCGCGGAGTCCAGCCACTCGATCCAGACGACCGTGCCCGCGGACACCACCCGAGCGCTGCAGGACTTCGCGAAGTCCTCGGGTCTCACCATCAACACTCTGGTCCAAGGCGCCTGGGCGCTGCTGCTGGGCCGCCAGGCCGGACGGCGCGAGGTCGTGTTCGGCACCACCGTGTCCGGCCGGCCCCCGGAGCTGCCCGGCTCCGAGGCGATGACCGGCCTGTTCATCGCGACGCTGCCGACCTGCGCCGAGATCCCGGCCGACGGCACCGTGCTGGACTGGCTGCGCCGGCTCCAGCAGGCCCAGAGCGAGGACCGGCGCTTCGACTACGTCCCGCTGACCCGGATGCGGTCGTTCACCGGCCTTCCCGAGCGCGCCGAGCTGTTCGGCAGCATCGTCGTCTTCGAGAACTACCCGGTGGACGACGATCTCGCCGCCACGCACGGACTGCGCCTGAGCGGACTGGACGGCGCCGAGACCACCAACTACCCGCTGACCCTGGTCGCCTATCCGGGACCCGCGCTGGGCCTGCGGCTGTGCTACGACCCGGAGCTGTTCGACGCCGGGACAGCGCAGCGGATGGCCGAGTATCTCAGGGTCCTGCTCACGGGCATGCCCGAGGGCGCCCGGCGCGCGCCGGCCCGGCTGCCGCTGCTGACCGACGAACGGCGAGCGCAGGTGCTCGACGCCTGGAACGACACCGCGGCCGAGCTGCCGGCCGGCAGCGTCGCAGAGCTCTTCGCCGAGCAGGTGCGCCGCACGCCGGACGCGGTGGCACTGGACGCGGTCGACGAGCAGTTCAGTTACCGGGAGCTGGACGCCCGGGCCGCCGCCCTGGCCGATCGGCTGACCGCGCGCGGCATCGGGATCGAAGACCCGGTCGCGGTGTTGATGAACCGTTCGGTGGCGCTGATCGTCGCGCAACTGGCTCTGGTGCGGATCGGCGGGATCTACGTGCCGTTGGACGGCCGGGCGCCCCAGGAGCGGCTGCGCACGATGCTGGCCGTGGCCGGCGCGGAGCTGGTGCTCACCGACGCCGAGTGGGAGCAGACCGCGTGCGAGCTGACCTCCGCCGACAGCGTTCTGCGTCTGGACGGCACTGGTGACCAGGTGTCGGCGACCGGCTCAGCCCCGACTTCGGCCGTCCATCCCGACACCGTCCAGTACATGATGTTCACCTCCGGCTCGACCGGCATCCCCAAGGGTGTCGCGGTGCGCCAGCGCGACGTCGCCGCACTGGCCTTCGACCGCGCGTTCACCGACCACGACCGCGTGCTCGTGCACTCCCCGCACGCCTTCGACGCCTCCACCTACGAGCTCTGGACACCGCTGCTGCGCGGCGGCACCGCCGTCCTGGCCCCGCCGGAGGATCTGGACGCGGCCGGCGTCCGGCGCGCCGTCACCGAACGCGGCGTCCGCCACCTGTTCCTGACCATCGGCCTGTTCCGCCTGCTCGCGCAGGAGGATCCGGGTTGCTTCCGCGGCGCCCGCGAGGTGTGGACCGGCGGCGAGGCGGTGCCGGGCGCGGTGGTCGGCCGGGTCCTGCAAGCCTGCCCCGACCTCACCGTGGTCGCCGTCTACGGCCCGACCGAGACCACCACCTTCGCCACCCGGCGGCCGTTCCACCCCGGCGACCTGCTGCCGGCCGTGCTGCCCATCGGCCGCCCGCTGGACAACACCCGGGTCTACGTCCTCGACGACGCCCTCCAGCCGCAGCCGCCCGGCATCGCCGGGGAGCTGTTCATCGCCGGCGCCGGGCTGGCCCGCGGATACGCGGGGCGGCCCGCCGAGACCGCCGCGCGCTACCTCGCCGACCCCTTCGGCGCGCCCGGGAGCCGGATGTACCGCACCGGCGACGTCGTCCGGTGGAGCGAAGACGGCTCGCTGGACTTCGTCGGCCGGGTCGACGACCAGATCAAGATCCGCGGCTTCCGTGTCGAGCCCGCCGAGATCGAGGCGCGGCTGCGGGCGCATCCGGCCGTCGCCGAGGCGGTCGTGTCGCTGTACGAGGACGCCGGCCGCAAGCGGCTGGCCGCCCATCTGGTGCCGGCCGGCGGCGCCGAGGCGCCCTCGGCCACCGAGCTGCGGGCCCACCTGGAGGCGGACCTGCCCGACTACATGGTGCCCGCGGCGTTCGTCGCCGTGCCGCGGCTGCCGCTGACCGGCAACGGCAAGGTCGACCGGCGGCGGCTGCCGGCGCCGGACTGGGCCGCGGGCAGCGGCGACACCGCCTACCGCGCCCCGGGCACCGAGACCGAGCAGGCGCTCGCCGCGATCTGGGCGGACCTGCTCGGCGTGGACCGGGTCGGCGCCGACGACAACTTCTTCATGCTCGGCGGCGACTCGATCCTGAGCATCCAGGTCGTCTCGCGCGCCCGCGGCGCCGGGCTCGCGCTGTCCCCGCGCGACCTGTTCCGGCATCCCACCGTCGCCGCGCTGGCCGCCGCCGCGACCGGCACCGCCAGGGCGGTCGCCGGGACCGAGCCGGTCAGCGGGGCGGTCGGGCTCACCCCGATCCAGTCCTGGTTCCTCGACCCGCGCCCGCCGCAGGCTTCGTACTTCAACCAGTCGGTGGTTCTGCAGGCCCCTGACGAGGTCGATCCGGACGCCCTGCGCCGCGCCCTGAAGGCACTGTGGGCACACCACGATGCGCTGCGGTCCCGGTTCGTCCCCGGAAGTGACGGCCACTGGCAGCAGTACTGCGCCTCCTCGCAGGACCCTGCTCCCGACCTGCTGCAGGTCTGCGACTTCGACGCCGAGGAGCAGGCGACGGCGGCCGCGCACGCCGGCTTCGACCTGGCCACCGGCCCGTTGCTCGCCGCCCGCCTGTTCACCGGAGGCGGCCGGCCCTCCCGGCTCCTGGTGGCCGCGCACCACCTGGTCGTCGACGGGGTTTCCTGGCGCGTGCTGCTGGAGGACCTGGAGACCGCGTACCGGCAGGCCCTGGCCGGCCGGACGCTGCGCCTGCCGGAGCGCACCACCTCCGTGCAGGAGTGGACGCGGCGGCTGCGCGCCCACACCGAGGCTGGTGGGTTCGCTGACCAGCGGGCTCACTGGCGGCATGTCGCAGCACACTGCGCGACGCCGCTACCGATGGACGTCGGCGGCGGCAACACCGCCGCCGACGTCCGCGCCGTGACGGTCCGGCTGGACCGTGCGCGCACCGACGAGCTGCTGCGCAGGGTTCCCGGTGTCTATCGCACCCGGATCGACGACGTGCTGCTCACGGCGCTGGGCCGGGTGCTCGGGGAATGGGCCGGGCGGGACACCGTCGCGGTCGACCTGGAGGGGCACGGCCGCGAGGACCAGTTCTTCGAGGACATCGACCTCTCGCGCACCGTCGGCTGGTTCACCACCTGCTTCCCGGTCGCGCTCCAGGTCCCCGAGGGGGACTGGGGCAGCGCGCTGAAGTCTGTGAAGGAGCAGCTGCGGGCCGTCCCGGACCGAGGGCTCGGCTACGGCGCGCTGCGCCACATCGCCCGCGACGAACAGCTCGCCGGCGTGCCGGACCCCGGCGTCAGCTTCAACTATCTGGGCCGCTTCGACTGGTCGGCGGACGACGCCGTCCTGGTCCGCGCCGTACCCGGCGGCCTCGGCGGTGCCGAGGCGCCCGACACGGCGCGCGCCCATCTGCTGGACGTGGTCGCCCGCGTCGAGGACGACAGCCTGGAGATCAGCTGGCACTACAGCGCCGGGCGCCATCACGAGCAGACCGTCGCCGCCCTGGCGCAGGGCATGCTGCGCGCGCTGGAGGGCATCATCGAACACTGCGGCAGCCCGGACGCCGGCGGCCGCACTCCCTCGGACTTCCCCCTGGCACGGCTGGACCAGGACGCCGTGGACCGGATCGCCGGCGCGGGCCACACCGTCGCCGACGTCTACCCGCTGACGCCGATGCAGGCGGGCATGCTCTTCCACAGCCTGCTCGAACCGGACAGCGGCACCTACCTCAACCAGGTCCAACTCGTCCTGTCCGGGGTCACCGACGCCGAGGCGCTGGCCGAGGCCTGGCAGCGCACCGCGGACGCCAACCCGATCCTGCGCACCCGCTTCGGCTGGCAGGACAGCGCCGAGCCGGTCCAGGTGGTGCGGCAGCGGGCGGTCGTCCCGGTGACCCACCACGACTGGAGCGGGCAGCCGGCTGACCGGATCGAGCAGCAGACCGCCCGGCTGCTCGACGAGGACCGCGCGGCCGGTTTCGATCTGAGCGCGGCGCCGCTGATGCGCCTGGCGCTCATCCGGCTCTCGCCGGCCCGGGTGCGGATGGTGTGGACCTTCCACCACATCCTGCTCGACGGCTGGAGCGCGGCCCAGGTCTTCGACGAGGTCTGCGAACGCTACGCCGCGCTCACCTCCGGACGCCGTCCGCAGGTGCCCGATCGTGCGCCCTTCGCTGACTACCTGCGCTGGCTGGCCGCACAAGACGGCGTCGAGGCCGAGCGGTACTGGCGTCAGGCACTCGCCGGGTTCCCGGCTCCCACCGAGCTGCCGCGGGACCGGCGCCCGGCCGAGGCGCACCAGGCCAGCTCCTCGGAGTCGGTGAAGCTGGTCCTCGACGGCGGCGTCTCGGCGCGCCTGCGCCAGACGGCACAGGCCGCGGGGCTCACCGTGAACACCGTCATGCAGGGTGCCTGGGCACTGCTGCTGTCGCGCTACGGCGGCGGGGACGACGTGGTGTTCGGCACGATCGTGTCCGGCCGCCCCGCCGACCTGGCCGGTGTGACCTCGATGGTCGGGCTGTTCATCAACACCCTGCCGACCCGGGTGCGGATCGACGGCCGCCGGCCGGTGCGCGAGTGGCTGCGCGAGGTGCAGGCCGTCCAGTCCGAGGACCGGCGCCACGAGTCCGTCTCGCTGGCGCAGCTCCAGACCTGGAGCGAGGTGCCCGGCGGGACCTCTTTGTTCGACAGCATCCTGGTCTTCGAGAACTACCCGTTCGACGCCGACGCGGCGTCCCGGCACGGCTTGACCGTCGAGTCCGAGCGCGACGTCGAACCGACCAACTACGCGCTCAGCGTGGTGGTGGAGCCCGGCGACGCCCTGGCCGTCAACCTCGACTACGACCCCGCCGCCTTCGACGCGGCCACCGTCGAACGGCTCGGCGCGAGTCTGGAGACGCTGCTCACTGCGATGGCGGCCGATCTGGACCGCCGGGTCGCCGACCTGCCGCTGCTGGAGGCGGACCGGGGACGCGAACTGCTCGACCGGTTCGGCGGAATCCTCGCCGAGGCGCCGGCGCGCACGCTGCCCGAGGCGTTCGCCCGCCAGGCCGCGCTCACGCCCGACGCACCCGCCGTTCGGTCTGGATCCGATGTCCTCAGCTATGCGGACCTCGACGAGCGCTCCAGCCGGCTGGCCCGGCTGCTGATCGAGGCCGGCGCCGGACCCGAGCGCTTCGTCGCTCTGGCGCTGCCCCGCACCGCCGACCTGATCGTGGCGATGATCGCGGTGCTCAAGAGCGGAGCCGGCTACTTGCCGGTGGATCCGGGTTATCCGGCCGAGCGCATCGCCTTCCTGTTCGCGGACGTGCGGCCGGACGCCGTCATCACCACGAGCGGGACCGCTGACCGGCTGCCGCAGGGCACGGTGCCCCGGATCGTGCTCGACGACCCCTCCTGCGCCGAGCGGCTGGAGGCCGCGGGGAGCGGCGTGCGCGGCGCGTTCGACGACCGCGAGCGTCGCAGCTCCCTGCTGCCGCAGCACCCCGCCTATGTCATCCACACCTCGGGCTCGACCGGCCGCCCCAAGGGTGTCGTGGTCGCCCAGAACTCGGTGCTGGCCCTGGTCGACTGGGCCGTGGCCGAGTTCGCCGGCCGCGGGCTGGAGCACGTGGTGGCCTCCACCTCGCTGACCTTCGACGTGTCGGTGTTCGAGATCTTCTCGCCGCTGCTGTCCGGCGGCTGCGTGGAGATCGTCCGGGACGTGCTCGCCCTGGCCGACCGGACCGAGCCGTGGCGGGCCGGGCTGCTCAGCGCGGTGCCCTCGGCCCTGGGCCGGCTGCTGGCCGAGGACGTCGTCCACGTCGGCGCGGACACCGTGGTGCTCGCCGGCGAGGCGCTGCCGGCGCGGACCGTGCGCCAGGTGCGCGCGGCGGTGCCCGGCTGCCGGGTCATGAACATCTACGGCCCGACCGAGGCCACCGTCTACGCCGCCGCCTTCCTGTGCGACCCCGACGATCCCGACCGGGAGCCGCCGATCGGCCGGCCGGTCGGCGGCACGCGGGCGTACGTGCTCGACGAGCGGATGCGGCCGGTGCCCGTCGGCGCGCCGGGGGAGCTGTTCCTGGCCGGGACCGGCGTGGCGCGCGGCTACCTGCACCGTCCCGGTCTGACCGCCTCCCGCTTCCTGCCCGACCCCTTCGGCCCCGAAGGCCGCCGCATGTACCGCACCGGCGACCTGGTGCGCTGGACCGCCGAGGGCGACCTGGTCTACCTCGGCCGCGGCGACGACCAGGTGAAGGTGCGCGGGTTCCGGATCGAGCTCGGCGAGGTCGAGGCCGCGCTGGCCCGCCACCCCGCGGTGGCGGCGGCCGCGGCCCGGGTGGTGGACCACGACGGCCACAAGCGCTTGGTGGGCTACGCGGTGCCGCGCGCGGACGCCGAACTGCCGGACGCGGGCCAGTGGCGCGCGTTCCTGTCCCGCGCCCTGCCCGATCATCTGGTCCCGGCGCTGGTGATGCCGCTGGTGCGGCTGCCACTCGGGGCGACCGGCAAGCTGGACCGGCGGGCGCTGCCCGAGCCGGTGTGGTCCGCCCCCGCCGCGCGTGGCGACCGGGCGCCGGACACCGAGACCGAGAAGACGCTCGCCGCGATCTGGTCCGAGGTGCTCGGCGTTCCCGAAGTGCGGGCCGACGACAACTACTTCGCCCTCGGCGGCGACTCGATCCTGGGCATCCAGCTGGTCTCGGCGGCTCGCCGCGCGGGCCTGGCCCTCACGCCCCGGCACCTGTTCACGCACCAGACCCTGGCCGAACTCGCCCTCGCCGCCGAGCAGGCACCGAGTGCGGAAGTCTCAGCCGAGCAAGGCGCTGTCGTCGGCGAGGCGCCGCTGACTCCGGTGCAGCACTGGATGTTCCAGAGGCTCGGTGCCGACGCCCGGTTCGCGCAGGCCATCTCCTACGAGCTGGAGCCGGACCTCGACGAGACGGTGCTGCGGGCCGCGCTCAGCGCTGTCGTGGAGCACCATGACGCGTTGCGCCAGCGGTATGAGCCGGCCGGGTCCGGGCGCTGGCGTCAATACGGCACGGCCCCCGATGGCGCGGTGGATCTCACCATCCATGACCAGGACCGCGATATCAGTGAGCTGACCGAAGCGCTCATAGCAGGCTTCGATCTGGCTGCCGGACCGCTGCTGCGGGCCGCGCTGTGCCGCTCCGGCGACACCCGGCAGCCGGTTCTGTTGCTGGCCGCACACCACCTCGTGGTGGACGCGGTGTCCTGGCGCCTGATCCTGGAAGACTTCGAATCCGCCTACCGGGCTCTGAGCCAGGGAGAGCCGGTCGACCTCGGACCGAAGAGCACTTCGTTCCGCACCTGGGCCCAGCGGCTCGCCGCGCACACCGAGGCCGGCGGCTTCGACGACGAGTTCGCCTACTGGCGCGACCTCGCCACTGTGACCGAGCTGCCGACCGACCTGGACGGCGCCAACACCGCCGCGACCGAGCAGACCGTCACCGCCGGCCTGGATGACGAGGACACCCGCGCGCTGCTCCAGGACGTGCCGGCGGTGTACCGCACCCGGATCAACGACGTCCTGCTCTGTGCGCTGGGCCGGGTTCTGGCCCGCTGGACCGGCCGGGACCGGGTGGCCGTGGCGCTGGAGGCGCACGGCCGCGAGGACCTGCTCGACGGCGTCGATCTGACCCGCACCGTCGGCTGGTTCACCGCGATGTACCCCGTCGCGCTCGACGTGCCCGCCGATGCGGATACCGGTACCGCGCTCAAGACGGTCAAGGAGAGCCTGAGGGCGGTACCGAACGGCGGGCTGGGCTACGGCGCCCTGCGCTATCTGCGCTCCGACAGCATCGTGCAGCTGCCAGACCTGCCGGCCGTCAGCTTCAACTACCTCGGGCGCCAGGACTCGGGCGAGAACCGGGGCGGGCTGAGCGGAAGCATGGACCGCACCTCGGACCGGCCGTTCCTGATCGACGTCCTCGGGGCGGTGAGCGGCGGGCGGCTGGAGTTCACCTGGTCGTACTCCACCGAGGTCCACCGGCGCGAGACCGTCGCCGGGCTGGCGGCCGAGCTGGCCGCGGAGCTGCGGGCGATCATCCGGCACTGCGCCGAGCCGGGCGCGGGCGGCCGCACGCCGTCCGACTTCCCCCTGGTGTCCCTGGACCAGGCGGCGGTCGACCGGCTGGTCGGCAGCGGGCGCGACGTCGCCGATGTCTATCCGCTGACGCCCACGCAGACCGGAATGGTCGTGCACGGCCTGGACGAGGCCGACCACGGCCTGTACATCGAGCAGATCACCTTCGTCCTGGACGGCGCTCGCGACCTCGGGCTGCTGGCCGCCGCCTGGCAGCACACGGTCGAGCGCACCCCTGTGCTGCGCACCGGCGTGGCGCTGAGCGGCATGCCGGTGCCGGTGCAGGTCGTGCACCAGGACGTGCGGCTGCCGGCCGCCGAGCACGACTGGAGCGCCTTGTCGGCCGAGCAGCGCGCGGCCGAGCTCAAGCGGGTGCTGGCCGACCAGCGCAGCCGTCCGATGCCGCTGGATCAGGCCCCGTTGATGCGGCTCGCCCTGATCCGGCTCGGACCGGACGCGGTGCGCGTGGTGTGGACCTTCCACCACGTCCTGCTGGACGGATGGAGCGTCTTCCACGTGCTGGCGGACGTCCTGGCCGCCCATGCCGCGCTGGCCCGCGGCGAACAGCCGGAGCTGCCCGAGCGCCGGCCCTTCGCGGACTACGCCGCCTGGCTCGCCGGCCTGGACACCGCGGGTGCGGCCGAGCACTGGCGGGAGGCCCTGGCCGACCTCACCGCGCCGACCGAGCTGCCGTACGACCGCCGGCCCGCCCCGACCGCGACCGCGCGCTCGGGCACCTGGCTCTCGCAGCGGCTCGACGAGGCCGAGACCGGGCGGCTCCAGGAGTTCGCCCGCCGGCACCGCCTCACCCTCAACTCCCTGATCCAAGGGGCCTGGGCGCTGCTGCTGTCGCGCTGGAGCGGCCAGGAGCGGGTGTGCTTCGGCACCACCGTCTCCGGGCGGCCCGCCGACCTGCCCGGCGCCGACACCATCGTCGGACTGTTCATCACCACGCTGCCCGCACGGGTCCGCGTCGACGGCCGCGCCGAAAGCGGCGCCTGGCTGCGCGCGATGCAGCAGGCGCAGGCCGAGGACCGCCGGTTCGACCACGTGCCGCTGGCCGAGCTGCACCGGCTGAGCGAGGTGCCGCCGGGGACCCCGATGTTCGACAGCCTGGTCGTCTTCGAGAACTACCCGGTCGGCGAGGCCACCGCCGGGGCGCACGGTCTGCTGCTGCGGGAGCTGGACGCCAAGGAGGCCACCAACTACCCGCTCACGGTCGTCGTCTCGCCGGGCGAGCAGCTCAGCGTGGAACTCGGCTACGACCCGAGGTTCTTCGATCCGGGCACCGCCGCCTCGATGGCCGACCAGCTGCTGCACACCCTGTCCGCCCTGGCGGCCGCGGACGGCACCGTCCGGCTGGACGACATCGACGTCCTGCCGCAGGCCGAGCGCGCGCGGCTGCTGCGCGGCCCGGCCCGGCCGCTGCTCGCCCCGGTCGCGCCGGCCACGCTGCCGGCGCTGGTCGAGGCCGCGGTGGACCGGTACCCGACGGCCCCGGCGCTCGGCGCCGACGGCGGGGAGCTGACCTTCGCCGAGGTCGAGGCGCTGGCCAACCGGCTGGCCCACCGGCTCATCGCGCGCGGCGCCGGCCCCGGCGACGTCGTGGCCCTGCTGCTGCCGCGCTCGCCGGACATGGTGCTGGCCGAGCTGGCGGTCTCCAAGGCCGGCGCGGCGTTCCTGCCGGTCGATCCCGGCTATCCCGACGAGCGCGTCGAGATGATGCTCCGGGACGCGGCCCCGGTGTTCGCTCTGGACGCCAAGGAGGTCGCCGACCTGCTGGCCGCGCCGTCCGAGGGGGTGCGCGACGACCGGCCCGGTGACGCCGACCGGGTCCGGCCGCTGGACCTGGACGACCCGGCGTACGTCATCTACACCTCCGGCTCGACCGGGACTCCGAAGGGCGTCGTGGTCACGCACCGCGGCCTCGCCGGGTTCGCCGCGGCCGAAGCAGAGCACTACCAGGTGGCGCCGGGCGACCGGGTCCTGGCGTTCGCCACGCCGAGTTTCGACGCCTCAGTGCTCGAACTGTGCATGTCCCTTCCGTACGGGGCCCGCCTGGTCGTCCCGGCCCCCGGCCCGCTGCTCGGCGAGGAGCTGGCCCGGGTGCTGCGGGAGGAGCGGATCACCCACACCCTGCTGCCGCCGGCGGCGCTGTCCACGCTGCCCGCCGACACCCCCGGCAGCCTGCCCGACATGAAGACCCTGATCGTCGGGGCCGAGGCGTGCGGCGCGGACCTGGTCGCGCGCTGGGCTCCGCACCATCGGATGGTCAACTCCTACGGGCCCACCGAGGCCACCGTGGTCGCCACCTGGTCCGAGCCGCTGGAGGCCGACGGCTCGGCGCCGCCGATCGGCCGCGCGCTGCCCGGCTTCGGTCTTTACGTCCTGGACTCCCGGCTCCGGCCGGTCCCCGGCGGCGTGCCCGGCGACCTGTGGCTGAGCGGACCGGCGCTGGCGCGCGGCTACCTGGGCCGTCCCGGTCTGACCGCCTCCCGGTTCCTCGCGGACCCCTTCGGCCCGCCCGGCACGCGGATGTACCGCACCGGCGACCTGGTGCGCCGGGACCGCAAGGGCGAGCTGCACTATCTGGGCCGGACCGACCACCAGCTCAAGCTGCGCGGCCACCGGATCGAGGCCGGCGAGGTCGAGGCGGCGCTGGTGCGCCACCCGGCCGTGCTGGACGCCGTGGTGAGCGTCCGGGAGGACGAGCCCGGGCGGCCGCGCCTGGTCGCGCACCTGCTCGCCGATCCCGGCGCCGAGGCACCGACTGGCATCGAGCTGCGCGCGCTGCTCGCCCGCTCGCTGCCGGGATACATGGTCCCCTCGGCCTTCGCGGTGCTGGAGCGCTTCCCGCTGACGGAGAACGGCAAGACCGACCGCGCCGCGCTGCCGGCCCCGCCACCGGAGCAGGAGAGCACCGACCACGTGGCACCGCGCACGCCCACCGAGGAGGCGCTCGCCGACATCTGGGCTCAGAGCCTTGAGACGGCTGTCGGTGTGGAGGACGACTACTTCCTGCTGGGCGGGGACTCCATGCGGGCCCTGCTGATCGCCTCGCGCGCCAACGACGCCTTCGACGTCTGGCTCACCCCCAGGGACGTCATGGTCTCCCGCACCGTCGCCGCCCTGGCGGAGCTGGTCCAGGAACAGGTGCTCAGCGACCTCGAAGCAGCCGCCCAGGGCGATTCCGACGATGACGAACGGTGAGGACCCGACAACCATGACGGCTTCCGAACAAGACCGCGCCGCCGCCCTGCCCGCCGATCTGCAGGAGGCGCTGCGCCGCCGGCTGGCAGGCCGGGCAGCGCAAGGCAACGGGACGGCTGGCAATGGGACCGCGGGCGCCGGCAAGGCCGGCGGCGCCGGTACCGGGGCCCGCACCCGCCGCGCGATCCCGCGGGCCGACCGCTCCGGACCGCTGCCGCTGTCCTTCGTCCAGCAGCGGCTGTGGTTCCTGGACCAGCTGCGGCCCGGCGACTCCCGGTACAACAGCGCCGTCGCGGTGCGGTTCGACGGGAAGCTGGATTCCGCTGCCCTCGCCGAGGCGCTGAGTGCGGTCGTGAGACGGCATGAGGCACTGCGGACCACGTTCGAGGAGACCGACGGGCACCTGGCGCAGACGGTGCGTCCTGCCGAGCCGGTGCCGATGCCGGTGCACGACCTCGGCGGCTCGCAAGACCTTGATGCTTTGCTGCTGGCGGAGTACTCGCGGCCGTTCGATCTGCGGCAGGGGCCGCCGTTGCGGGCGCTTTTGGTGCGGGAGTCGGACACCGCCCATGTGCTGTTGGTGACCGCGCACCACATCGTCACCGACGGGTGGTCCATGGGAGTGGTGCTGGAGGAGCTCTGCACGGCTTACGACTGCCTGGTCCGCGGTGCTTCTGTGGACCTTGCTCCGGTGGCGACGCAGTATCCGGACTTCGCGGCGTGGCAGCGTGAACAGCTCTCCGGTCCTCGGGCCGAGAAGCAGCTCGCGTACTGGAAGGAGCAGTTGGCCGGCGCGGTGGCGCCCGCGCTGCCTCTGGACCACCCGCGGCGGGGCGAGGAGTCAGGGCCCGGAGCGGTTCACGAGTTCCCGGTCCCGGCGGCGTTGACGGCTTCGTTGCGGGCGCTGGCCACGCAGCGGCGTACCACCCTGTACACCGTGCTGGTCGCGGCCACGCAGGCGTTGCTGGCCCGATGGTCCGGGCAGGACGACGTGACGGTCGGATCGCTGACGCCGGGGCGGTCGCGGACGGATCTGGAACGGGCCGTCGGGTGCTTCGTCAACACGTTGGCGTTGCGTACGCGGGTCGAGCCGAGCGGTTCTTTCGGCGAGCTGCTGGATGCCGCCGCCACGACCGTCAACGACTCCTTCGCTTATGGCGACACGCCTTTCGAGCGTCTGGTGGAGGCGGTCGGCGCGCCCCGCGAGGCGGGCCGCAATCCGCTGTTCGACGTCATGGTCCTGCTGCACCCCGCGCCGCCCGCCGCTGCCGCGCCGCAGGGGCTGACGGTCTCGGCGGTCTCGGTGCCGCGGCAGGCGGCGACGTTCGATCTGAGCGTGGAGTTCGTGCCGGACGGCGACGGGCTGACCGGGCTGCTGGAGTATCGCAGCGATCTGTTCGAGGCCGCCACGGCCGAGCGGATGGCCGATCAGCTGGTGCGGCTGCTGGCCGGGGCGGCTGCCGAGCCGGACCGGCCGGTGGGCACGCTGGACCTGCTCTCCGAGGCGGAGATCCGGCGCGTGACGCAGGACTGGAACGGCCGAGAGCTCGCTGTCGAGGACACGACGTATCCGGCCGCCTTCGAACGGCAGGCCGCTGCGACTCCGGCCGCGCTGGCGCTGGTCGCCGGAGGCGAGGAGCTGGACTACGCGACCCTCAACGCGCGTGCCAACCGGCTCGCGCACCACCTGATCGCTCAGGGCGCGGGCCCCGAGCGGCTGGTCGCGCTGCGGCTGCCGCGCGGCGCCGACATGATCGTGGCGATCCTGGCGGTCTGGAAGGCCGGTGCCGGCTACCTGCCGGTGGATCTCGCGCTGCCGGACGAGCGGGTCCGCTATCTGCTGGACGACGCCCGGCCGGCGCTGGTGCTGGACGAGGCGGCGCTGCTCTCGGTCCCGGCGGACGTCCCGGCCACCGACCCGGTCGACGCCGACCGGATCGCTGCGCTGGATCCGGCCAATGCCGCCTACGTCATCTACACCTCCGGTTCCACCGGCCGGCCCAAGGGCGTCGTGGTGTCGCATCGTTCGGCGATGCGTTTGCTGGCCACGCACCGGGCGGGGTTCGTCGCCGATGCCGGAGGCGGTCCGCTGCGGGTCGCGCTGACTGCGTCGTTCTCGTTCGACACCTCGCTGGAGGGCGTGCTACTGATGGCCGACGGTCATCCGTTGCACCTGGTGGACGAGGCGACGCGGATGGATCCGGCCGCGCTGGTCGAGTACGTGGTGCGGCATCGGGTCGACTTTTTGGACGTGACCCCGTCCTACCTCGGGCAGTTGCTGCCCGCCGGACTGCTGAGCGATCCGCGGCACTGTCCTCGGGTCCTGATGCTCGGCGGCGAGGCGGTCGGCGCCGGGTTGTGGCGGGAGCTCGCCGGGCAGTCCGGGGTGGCGGCGTACAACTTCTACGGCCCGACCGAGTGCACGGTCGACGCCCTGGCGTGCCGCATCGACGGCGCCGACCGGCCGCTGGTCGGGCGGCCGCTGCCGAACCTGCGGGCCTATGTGCTGGACGCCCGCCTGCGGCCGGTGCCGCCCGGCGTCGGCGGCGAGCTGTATCTGGCCGGCGAGCAAGTGGCGCGGGGTTATGCCGGGCGCCCGGGGCTGACGGCGGCGCGGTTCACCGCCGACCCCTTCGGGCCTGCCGGTTCCCGGATGTACCGCACCGGCGACCTGGCGCGCTGGACCGCCGACGGTCGCCTGGACTACCTCGGGCGCGCCGACGAGCAGGTCAAGGTCCGCGGACACCGCATCGAGCCGGGCGAGATCGAGGCGGCGCTGCTGGATCTGGCCGGCGTCGGCGCGGCCGCGGTGGTGGCCGTGCCCGATGCGCACGGCCACGCGCGGCTCGCGGCCTATGTGGTGGCCGCGGCTGGCAGTACCCTGCCGCCGTCGGCCGAACTGCGCTCGGCGCTGCGCCTGGTGCTGCCCGACCACATGGTGCCCTCGACCTTCACCGCGCTGGACGCCTTGCCGCTGACCACCAGCGGCAAGCTCGACCGCCGCGCGCTGCCCGCCCCGGACGTCGAAGCGGAGAGCCGAGGGGAGTTCGTGGCACCGCGCACTCCGCAGGAGGAGACGCTCGCCGGCATCTGGGCCGAGGTGCTGGGCGTGGCGCGGGTGGGGGCCACCGACAACTTCTTCGAGCTCGGCGGCGACTCGATCCTCAGCATCCAGACCGTCTCCCGGGCCCGGGCCGCGGGCCTGCACCTCAGCTCGGGCGACGTGTTCCGGCACCAGACGGTCGCCGACCTCGCGGCGGCGGCGGGGCGCGCCGCGGCTCCGGCCATGGCGCGACCGCACGACGACGGCCCCGCACCGCTGACCCCGGTGCAGGAGTGGTTCTTCGCCACGCACGGCCTGCTGCGGCACTTCACCATGTCGATGCTGCTGGACCTCCCGCGCGACCTCGACGAGACGGCGCTGGAGCTGGCACTGCACGCGGTGGTGGAGGCGCATCCGGCGCTGCGGACGCGGTTCACGGAGACGGAGGACGGCTGGCGGCAGGAGCCTGTTGCCGATCTCGCCGCCGGACTCCTGACCCACCACGACTTCGGCGACGCTGCCCCCGCGCACGCCGATGGAGCTGGCGCTGCCGACGGTGCTGGCTTGACGGCCGAACCTGGTGCTGGTTCGGTGGCTGGAGCTGGAGCTGGAGCTG
>Ga0207671_10000835_pt1 | contig 39117 bp, 43 predicted proteins | sample KBSC24metaG_FD_184352 | JGI IMG/M metagenome (GOLD analysis project Ga0207671, IMG submission 184352) | Corn rhizosphere microbial communities from Kellogg Biological Station, Michigan, USA - KBS C2-4 metaG (SPAdes) (version 2) | ecosystem: Host-associated > Plants > Roots > Rhizosphere > Soil...
CAGCAGCGATCGAACAGCACGATCTCGCCCGCCGCCGGCAGGTGCGCGACGTAGCGCTGGAAGTACCACTGCGAGCGCTCGCGCTCGCTGGGCGTCGGCACCGCCACGATGCGGCAGGTGCGCGGGTTCAGGTAGGAGGTGATGCGCTTGATCACGCCGCCCTTGCCCGCCGTGTCGCGCCCCTCGAACAGCACGACCAGCCGCTTGCCGTTGGCGACGATCGACTCCTGCATGAACACCAGCTCGGTCTGCAGGCGCAGCAGCTCCTTCTCGTACTGCTTGGCGCTGAGATGGCGCGGACCGGACACGCGGGCATCATCTCACCAGGCCTGCGCGCGGCGCCCGCCGTCAGCGTGTTCGGCCCAACTGCGGCGCGAGCTCCAACCCCACCTTGGGAAGCGCCCGGCGCACCCGACGGTCAAACGACGCCACGTACGCGCCGCGCGTCTGCGCTGTGGCAAGCGCGAACCCGCCGGCGAGGCTGATGTTCAGCCCGCGATGCCGTGCCGCGTCCACGGCGATCGCACGGGTTGGCGCAACCAGTCGAACACCCAGGGCAGCCAGGGCGTTTCTCGCGATCCGCAGCGTGCGCTCGTCCTCGGCGGGTCTGACCAGCGTCTCGGCATAGTTGATCAGCGACAGCAACAACGGCACCTCGCCCTCGGACATCGCCTTGATCGCCTTGGCCGCCTCGGAGTGATGTGGGTCGCGACGATCGAGGGCCGCGATCACGACATCCGTATCGAGGACGCAGCCACTCATGCACGCTCGCCCGAGCGCAGGCGTTCCAAGTAGCCGGGCTCGTAAACGCCGTCGAAAACCCCAAGTGCATGCTCCACATCGCGCGATGCGCGACGCACGACGATGCGGTCGGCGCCGTCGGCTTCGATCGCGACTTCATCGCCCGCGCTGAACCCTGCCGCCTTCAGCGACTCGACCGGAAGCGTCACCTGATGCTTGCTCGAGATTCGTGCCATCCTTTACCTTATTGTAAAGGATAATTGCGCTTGCGGTAGGCTCGTCTCCGATTCCTGCCCCGACGGCCGGGTCTCGCCGGCGGCGAGCTTCTCCGCCTGCCCCTACCGCTACGCGCTCGTGCGCGGCGTGAGCACGGGCTCGGCGTCGGAGCTCTGCTCTTCCACGTGCGCGGGCACGCCGGCCGCCGCATAGGCGTCGAGCGCGTCCAGCGTCTCGGCCTTCAGCAGCGCTTGCGCAAGGCCCTCCAGCTGGTCGCGATGGTCGGTGAGCAGGCGCGTGACGTGATCGTGTGAGCTCTCGACGAGCAGGCGCACCTGCTCGTCGACCTGGCGCTGGGTCTCCTCGGAGGTCTCGCTGACGCCCGGCAGAAACGGCCCCTGCCCGTCGGCCGCGAGCACGGCGACCGGGCCGATCGCGTCGCTCATGCCCCAGCGCCCGACCATCTGGCGGGCGATCTGCGTGAGCTGCTGGATGTCCGACTCGGCGCCGGAGGTGATCGAGCCGAACACGACCTCCTCGGCGACGCGCCCGCCGAGCGCCACGCGGATCTTCGCTTCGAGGTCCTCGCGCGAGTAGGAGACGCGGTCGGCGTCGGGGGTCGACAGGGTCACGCCGAGCGCCACGCCGCGCGGGATGATCGAGACCTTGCGCACCGGATCGGCGCCCGGCGTGAGCATCCCCACGAGCGCGTGGCCGGACTCGTGATAGGCCGTTCGCGCGCGGTCGGCGGGCGAAAGCAGGATGCCGCGCGGCGAGCCGAGCATGATCTTCTCCAGCGAATCGGTGAGGTCTGCCATCTCGACCTTCTCGTGACCGCGGCGCGCCGCCAGCAGCGCGGCCTCGTTGGCGAGGTTGGCCAGGTCGGCGCCGACCATCCCCGGCGTGCTCGCGGCGATCGCGTCCAGCTCGACGCTGTCGGCGAGCGGGATCGAGCGCGTGTGCACTTCGAGGATTTCCCTGCGCCCCCTGCGATCGGGCGCCTGCACGACCACGCGGCGGTCGAAGCGACCCGGGCGCAGCAGCGCCGAGTCGAGCACGTCGGGGCGGTTGGTCGCGGCGAGCACGACGACGGCCTGCGAGCTTTCGAAGCCGTCCATTTCGGTGAGGATCTGGTCGAGCGTCTGCTCGCGCTCGTCGTTTGCCCCGCTCACGGCGACCGAGCCCTGACGCGAGCGCCCGATCGCGTCGAGCTCGTCGATGAAGACGATCGCCGGCTCGGCCTCCTTGGCCTTGGCGAACAGGTCGCGAACGCGCGAAGCGCCGACGCCGACGATCGCCTCGATGAACTCCGAGGCGGAGATCGAGAAGAACGCCGCGTGCGCCTCGCCGGCGACCGCCCGCGCAAGCAGCGTCTTGCCGGTGCCCGGCGCGCCCGACAGCAGCACGCCGTGCGGCATGCGCCCGCCCAGGCGCCCGTACTTCTCAGGACTGCGCAGGAAGTCGACGATCTCCGACAGCTCGGCCTTGGCCTCGTCGATCCCGGCGACGTCGCCGAAGGTCACCTGGATCTTCTGCGGGTCGACCTGCCGGGCCTGCGAGCGGCCGAAGTTTCCAAGCGCGCCCATCGCGCCGCCGGCTCTGGCGGCGCGACGCGCCAGCAGCACGAACAGCCCGACGATCAACAGCGTCGGGCCGAAGCCGAGCAGCAGCTCGGCGAGCAGCGATCTGCTTTCGCTGGTGGACTTCGCGTTGATGGTCACGTTCTTTTCTTTGAGCAGCGCCGACAGCTGCGCGTCGTTCCAGAAGCTCGGAACCTGGGTGGCGAACAGGGTGGTGGGCTTGGCGTTCTTGTCGTGCGCCGGGTAGCGCACCTTGTTCTTCAGCGTGCCCTGGATCGTGTCGCCCTTGCTGGAGATCGCCTTGACCTTGCCGCTCTGCACCTGTGCCAGGAAGAAGGGTTTGAACGGCACCGTGATTCGCGGCTGGCTGGAGGACGGCTGGAACAGCAGCAGCGACAGCCAGTTGACCGCGACGAGCACGAGCACGAACCAGAGAAAGCCCGGCCGCCGGTGCGCCGGCGGGCCGCTGGGCGTCTGCTCGGGCATCCCCCGCCCGTCCGGCGCCGGCGCAACCTGCCAGCCGCGCTTGTCGCGCGGCATCGGCGGGTGCGCGTCGGTGCGGCTCGCGCCCTTCGACTCAGGCTGCTGTGCTGGCTCATCCGGCACTACGCCCATCCTACGCGCGTCGTGGCGCCGAGCCCGTCAGCGGCCCGTCGCGCGGGCCGGGCGCCATATCGGCGTGTGGGCGCGCGGCGGCGTCACAGCGGCCAGTAGCGACGCAGCGCCTCGACCGCGCGCACCGTCGCGCCGTGCTGCGCAGAGACGGATCTCGGCTCGCGCGAGTCGCCGAGCGCGAGCATGGTCTCGCGCAGCGACTCGGCCAGCGCGGACGGTTCGTAGCCGCCCTCGAGGATCAGCCCGAGCGGGATGCCGGCCGCGTCGGCGAAGGCGCGCACGTGGCGCGCGAGCTCGCCGAAGGAGCTCGACTGCAGCTCACAGCCGGCCAGCGGGTCGGCGCGATGCGCGTCGAAGCCGGCCGAGATCAGCACGAGGTCCGGCGCGAAGGCGCGCGCTGCGGGCAGCACGACATGCTGCACCAGCGACAGCCATTGCACCTCGCCCGAGCCGCCCGGCACGGGCAGGTTGAGCGTGAAGCCCTCGCCGTCGCCGGAGCCGGCGTCGCGCAGCGCCCCGGTTCCGGGATAGATGCCCTCCTGGTGGATGCTCGCGTAGAGCACGTCGGCGCGCGTGCGAAAGGCCTCGGCGGTGCCGTTGCCGTGATGCACGTCCCAGTCGAGGATCAGCACGCGCCGCGCGCCGAGCTCGGCGATCGCCAGCGCGGCGGCGATGGCGGCGCTGTTGAACAGGCAGAAGCCCATCGCGCGACCGGGCTCTGCGTGATGGCCGGGAGGCCGCATCGCCGAGACGCCGCGCGCGGCCTCTCGCGCGAGCAGCGACCGGACCATCTCGCAGGCGCCGCCGGCCGCGTGCAGCGCAGCGCGGTAGGAGGCCGCGCCGACGGCCGTGTCGAGGTCCACCCGCCCGCCGCCGGCGTCGGCAAGGCGCTTGACCTGCGCGATCTGGTCGCGCTCGTGCACGAGCTCGATCGCGCTCGCGGGCGCCGCGGGCGCCACGCGCCGCTGCCAGCCCAGCCAGTCCTCGGCGCCGAGCAGCGCCTCGATCGCGACCAGCCGCTGGGGCGTGTCGGGGTGCGCGGGCATCAGCTCGCGCGGGTCGTGTTGCAGCGAGGAGGGGTGTGAGAAGTACAGGCCGTTCACGACGGCGTGATCATCGCTCAGAACACGACGGTCGTCGCGCCCGCTCGCAGCACGCGGTCTTCGCAGTGCCACTGCACGGCGCGCGCGAGCACCGTGCGCTCGATGTCCGCGCCGAGGCGCATCAGCGCGGGCACGTCGTCGCGGTGGGTCACGCGCACGGTGTCCTGCTCGATGATCGGGCCTTCGTCGAGTCCCTCGGTGACGTAGTGCGCGGTCGCGCCGATCAGCTTCACGCCGCGCCGCTTGGCCTGCTCGTATGGATTGGCGCCGGCGAAGGCGGGCAGGAAGGAGTGGTGGATGTTGATCACGGGGACGTCGAGGGCGTCGAGCAGCTCGCCGCTGAGGATCTGCATGTAGCGGGCGAGCACGACGAGGTCGGCCCGCTCGGCGCGCAGCAGCTCGAGCAGCCGCTGCTCGCTGTCTGACTTGCTGTCGGCGGCGACGGGGATGTGCGCGTAGGGCAGGCCGAAGGACTCGACGTCCTCGCGCAGGTCGGGGTGGTTGGAGACGACGACGACCACGTCCATCTCCAGCTGACCGCGGCGCCAGCGCCACAGCAGGTCCAGCAGGCAGTGGTCCTGGCGCGAGACGAGGATCGCGACGCGCTTGGGAATCGCGGCGTCCCACATCCGCCACTGCATCTGCAGCGGCTCTGCGACCTCGTGCGCGAAGCGCGACTGCAGCTCCTCGCGCTGTGCGCCGGTCAGCTGCAGGTCGAACTCCATGCGCATGAAGAAGGTGCCGCCGCGCGGGTCGGTGGTGTGCTGGTCGGAGCGCACGATGTTGGCTCCGACGTCGGTCAGCAGGCGCGAGCTGGCGGCGACGATGCCGGCGCGATCGGGGCAGGAGATCAGCAGCCGCGTGATCGCGCCGGGCCCGCCCGGGCGCTCGGGCTCGCGCGCCTGATCGGCCGGCTGCTCTGATCGCTCGGACACGCCCGCAGGATAAGCGCGACGCCCGGTGCGTGACAACGACTCACTCCACGGGCGCGCGCTGCGGGTATTCGTGCACCGAGATGAGTCTGACCGGGCCGTCGAGCACGCGATAGCTGTGCGCGCGATCGGCGCGGAAGCTGATCAGGTCTCCGGTGTCGAGCACCTCGGTGAACGAGTCCGTGCCGATCTCCACGCGGCCGCTGGTCACGGTGACGTGCTCGAACAGGCCGGTCACGTGAGGCTCGGCATGGTGCACGGCGTCCTGCTCGAGCGCGATCGTGTAGATCTCGATCAGCGCGCCGCCCGTGCGCGTGAGCAGGTGGCGCACGACGAGGCCCTCGCCCTGCAGGCCGGCCTCGTCGACGGCGATCACGGGGCTGTCGCGCTCGCGCACGAGCGCCATGTCGTCGGCGGGCGCCTCGTCGTGGAACAGGCTGGCGAACGGCACGCCGAGCGCCGAGGCGAGCGCGCCGACGGTGTCGATCGACGGGTTGCCGTGACCGCGCTCGATCAGCGAGACGGTTGACTTGGCGACACCGGCCTGCTCGGCGAGTGCGGCCAGCGTCATCTCCCGCGTGGTGCGCCAGCGGCGCAGGTTTCGCGCGATCGGCTCAGCGGCGCCATGCGCCGCGCTGGTTCTCACGCTCATTTTGTCGCACGGTCCATAGTCAAATTGGCCGACTAAATGGGATGTTATCCGTTTCGAAGGGTTGACATCAGAGGGTCGTATTCGCTCGTTGCGAGCGGGTCCGCCGATGTGCGACGATGCGGCGGCTGTGCCAAAGCTAGGGATGGGGCCGATAAGACGGGAGCAGATCTGCCGGGCGGCCGCCACGGTGATCGCCAGGGAGGGCTTCGCCGGGACGACGATGCGCGTGGTCGCCGAAGAGGCGGGCGTGAGCACGGGCATGCTCAACCACTACTTCGCCAACCGCCAGGACCTGCTGATGCACGCGCTCACGTTTGTCTCCGAGCGCGCGCACGGCCGCATGGTCACGGCGCTGGAGGGTCTTCCACCGGGACGCGAGCGGGTCGTCGCGCTGCTGGACGCCGTGCTCGCCGACGGCGACGACCAGGACTCGGGCGAGACGTGGCGCGTGTGGATCAACGCCTACGGCGAGGCGATGCGCCTACCCCAGCTGCGTCACGCGATCGAGGCGCGCTTGAACAGCTGGTACGCGCTGATCGACTCCGCGCTGGAGGGCGTCGTGCCGACCGAGCCCGACGGCGGCATCCCCTGGAGCTGGCGCCTGGACGCGATCCTCAACGGCCTGACGATCCGCGCGCTGACCTCCGAGACGGCGCTCGACCGCGTGCAGATCCGCGACGAGGTGATCCGCACGCTGCTGCGCGACGTCCCGGCCGTCGCCTGAGCGACCGCGCGGCCGCCGCGGCCGGGCGACTGGCGCCCGGGAGCTGGCGCCCGGCGCCTCTGCGCCCGGCGGCTCGCGCTCGGCGGGCTGGGGCGGCTGGCGTGGCTGGGGCTAGACCTCGCCCGGCTGCGGGCGCGGCGGCAGCGACGGCTCGACGCGCAACAGGCGCGCGGGCAGCCGCGGAAGCCACCAGTTCCAGCGGCCGAACAGCGACACGACGGCCGGCACGAGCAGCGCGCGGATGACCGTGGCGTCGAGCAGGATGCCGGCGGCGAGCCCCGTGGCGAGCACTTTGACTTCGGTCTGCGGCCCGGAGGCGAGCGACAAAAACGCGAGGAACAGGATCAGCGCGGCGCTCGTCACGAGGCGTCCGGTGCGCCCGATGCCCCGCACGACGGCCGTGTCGGTTTTCCCGGTGGCGTCATATTCTTCGCGCATGCGGGCGAGGATGAAGACCTCGTAGTCCATCGACAGCCCGAACAGGAACGCGAACACCATCAGCGGGATCCAGGCGGTCACCGAGCCGGTCGCCGATATGCCCCAGATGAGGTCCGAGCCATGGCCGCGCTGCCAGATCAAATCGAGCACGCCCCAGGCGGCGCCGACGCTGATCACGTTGAGGATCACCGCCTTCAGCGGCAGCAGCAGCGAGCGGAACGCGCGCGCCAGCAGGATGAACGTGACTACGGCGATCAGCGCGATCATCAGCGGGAAGTTGCCGTAGACGGCGTCGATGAAGTCGTGGTTCTGCGCGCCGAGCCCGCCGAGGCGCACGCCGTCGCCTGCTTCGTGCGTGGCCTCGCGCACGCGATCGAGCACGTCACGACCGGCCGCCGAGGAGCCGTCGGGAGTCTGCAGCGCGTCGACCATCGCCGCGCCGCTCGTCCGCCACTGCGGCGAGTCGGGCGCGACGGCGCCGTGCACTCCGGGGACCGCCGCGAGCGCGCGCGCCACGCTCTCGGGTGAGGCCGAGCCTTCCACGAGCGCCTCGTTGGGCAGCAGCGCACCGGAGCCGATGCCGGACCGCTCCAGCGCGAGCAGCCCCTGCTTGGCGTCGCCTCGCTTGGCGATCGTGTTCAGGTTGGACAGGCCGAGCTGCAGGTTCGTCGCGGCCAGCACGAGCGCGGCGAGGATCAGCGCGGCGCCGGTCGCGGCGACCCAGCGGCGGCGCACGACGAGGTTCGCCCAGCCGGTCCAGGCGCGGCTCGCCCTGTCGTCGTCGCGGACATGCGGCCAGTCCAGGCGCGGGCCGAGCTTGCTCAGCACGACGGGCAGCAGCGTGACCGCCACGAGCACGCTGATCAACGGGATCAGCAGGCCTCCGTAGCCGACCGAGCGCAGGAACGGCAGCGGCAGCGCGACGAGCGCCAACAGGCCGATCGCGACCGTCGTGCCGCTGAACACGACGGCGCGCCCGGCGGTCGCCATCGCCTGCACGACCGCCTCATCGCCCTGGCGCCCGTGCGAGCGCTCCTCGCGCCAGCGCACGACGACGATCAGCGCGTAGTCGATCGACACGCCGAGCCCGATCAGCGCGACCAGGAACTGCACGATCGGCGAGATTTCGGTGATCGTCGTCAGCCCCCACACGACCAGGAAGGTGGTGAGGATCGAGACGATCGCCATCATGATCGGCACGATCGCCAAGAACGAAGCGAACACGAAGGCCAGCACGAGCAGCGCGCCGAGGCCGCCCAGCAGCGCCTCGACGAGCACCCCGGGGCCTTCGCCGCCGCCGCTCTGCACCGACAGCGCATCGAACCCCGTCACGTGCACCGGCGCGCCCGCGACGGTCATCCCTTTCAGCGCGCGCGTTGCCGCCTTGGCTGCTTGGGGGTTGTTGTTGAAGGCTTCTTTGGGATCGGGCCGAGGGTAGGCGAGGACGAACGTCGTGCGACCGTCCTGGGAGACGAAGGTGCGGCTCTTGGTGGTCGCGTAGCTGGCGACGCGGCTGCCGGGCAGCGCTCGCTGCAGGCGGGCTTCGACGGCGCGCAGTTCGCCGAGGACACGTGGCGAGTCGACCGACTGCCCGGCTGGAAGCGTGACGACGGGCAGCAGCGGCGAGTTGTTTCCGCCGGTGCCGTGGAAGTCGCGGGCGATCTGCTCGTTGGCGATCCAGCCTTCCTTGCCGGGCACCGAGAATTTCTGTTTGAGCGCTTTGCTGGCCGATCCGGCGGAGGCGACGCCGATCAGCGTCAGCAGCACCCAGAACAAGACGACGAGCCGTTTGTGAGCGAGGACCCAGCGTGTCAACGATGCCATGCGCCTTCCTTCCGTTCGAGTTGCGCCTGCTCTTCAGACGGACGGCGGGGCCGAAGATCATCGCGCCCGGCCCACTTGTCTTTCGCGCCGAGGATGATTTGTAGCAGAAATCATCGGCGATGCGTAGAATTGCCGGCATGTGGGAAGGAGGCCCGATACCCGGAGAGCTCGGCGTGTTCCCGGGCTACCTGCTCGCGCGCCTGGGCGAGGCCTCGCGGCGGCGCTTTGCGGCGGCGCTGGAGCCCGAGGGGCTGCACCCGCGCCACTTCGGCGTGATGACGATGGTCGCGGCGCAGCCGGGCATGAGCCAGCAGCGGCTGCACGAGCAGACCGCCATCGACCCCAGCTCGATGGTCGCCGTGATCGACGAGCTGCAGGCGCGCGGCCTGGCCGAACGCCGCCCCAACCCCGGCGACCGCCGCGCGCGCACGATCTTCCTGACCAAGCAGGGCCAGCAGACGCTGCAGCGCGTGCGCGCGCTCGCCGCCGAGCAGCAGCGTGAGTTCTTCGCGGCGCTCAGCGCCGAGGAGCGTCGCGAGCTGCACGCGCTGCTGCGCAAGCTCGCCGACGCGGCGACGTGAGCGCGCGCAGGCGCGGCGTGGCCAGCGCGGAGCGCGGCGCCAGCGACGAGCGACGCGCTGGTCAGCCAGCGCGCTCGGCCGACGCGAGCCCGCGACGCGCCCACAGCGACATGATCGCCGCGCCGCCGAGCAGCAGCGCGAAGGCGAGCGCGAGCTTGACGGGCGAGCCGGCGATCAGCCCGCGCGCGGCCTCCAGCGCGACGGTCGCTGGGTTGTAGCGGGCGACCGCGTGGATCCAGCCACTGAGCAGGCGCAGCGGCACGAACACGGGAGCGAGGAACAGCACGATGAAGACGGGCATCTGGATCAGCGCGCCGGCCTGCTCGGTGCGCAGGAACATCGCCACGCCACAGGCCCACAGCGCGGCGACGATGTTGACGAGCACGCCGAGGCCGAACAGCCCGACGAGCTCGACGCCGTCACCTTCGACGCTCATGCCGGCGAGCAGCGCGGCGACGGTGACGATGGCGCCAGTGACGAACCAGCGCACGAGTGCGCCGGCGGCGTAGCCGGCGATGATGCCGCTGCGCTGCGGCGCGCACAAGAGCAGCCTGCGCGCAAAGCCCGAGTCGAAGTCGCGCGCGACGGCAAAGCCGGTGAACACGCCGCCGAAGGCCGAGGACTGCAGGAGCACGAAGGCGAACTGAAAGGCCGTGTAGCCGGGCTTGTAGTCGAAGTTGGGCACGTCGGAGATGCTCGACAGCCCGCCGGCGAAGGCGGCGAGGAAGAACAGCGGGAAGATGATCGACGGCAGGATGATCGCGGGGTTGGCGAACGTGTTGTGCACCGAGCGCCAGGCGACGCCGCGCGCGACGCTGTAGAAGCGGCGCGTCACGTGCGCACCAGCCTGTTTTTCATCGACGCGCCGGCGAGCGACAGCGTTATGACGCACAACAGCAGCGCGAAGCCGAAGCCGAGCGCCAGCGCCTCGCCGTCCCAGCCGGTGATGATCAGGCTGCGCACGCCCTCGATCAGATAGGAGACGGGGTTGTACGTGGCGACCTCGCGAAACCAGTCGGCCTTGATCAGGTTGCGTGGCAGGTTCGAGGAGCTGAGGAAGATCGTGACGAACAGCAGCGGGAAGAAGCCCTGCACGGCTTCGCCCGAGCCGAAGCGCAGCGCCAGCAGCGCGCCGAGCCCGGCGAAGCCGAAGGCGATCAGGATCGACAGCGCAAGCAGCACGAGCGCGCCGCCGAAGCCGCTGGCGATGCCAACGCCGCTGGCGATGCCGACGGCCAGGTAGACCAGCGACTGAACGCAGGCGACGACGACGGCGCCGCCGAGTTGTCCGGCGAGCAGCGCCGAGCCGCGCAGCGGCGTCAGGGCGAGACGGTTGAAGAAGCCCGACTCGATGTCGCGCGCGAGGTCGGTGCCGGCGCTGACGGCGACGAACAGCGCACCCTGGATGAACGGGATCGCGAGCGCGAAGTCGCGGTAGCTGACGTCGGGAAAGCCGTTGATTTTGCGCGCGGCGCCAAGCGCTGAGCCGTTGATCGCAAACAGCAGCAGCGGGAATACGAGCGGGAACACGAGCAACCCGCGCTGGCGAAACGTGCGCGTGACCGATCGCCTTGCGACCGCGCCGACCTGGTCGACGAGGCTCGGCTGGACAAGCGCCGGGACGCCGTTGGAGGCGGCGGCGCTAACGCTCATCCTCGTCCTCGCCGGCGCCCTCGAGCTTGCGCCCGGTCTTGGCCAGGAAGACGTCGTCGAGCGAGGTCTGGTGCAGTTGCAGCGAGGCCACCTTCAGGTGCGCCTGGTCGAGCGCGCGCACGATCTCGGCAAGCTGCGACTCGCCGCCGGGCAGCTGCACGGTGACCGCGCCGCCGCCGTTGCGCGCGAGCGTGCCGAAGCGCGTCAGCTGCTCGACGAGCGTCTCGCCCAGCGTCGGGTCGGCCGGCACGACTTCGACGGTCGGGCTGCCGATCTCCTCCTTCAGCTGCGTCGGCGTGCCCTCGGCGACGATCTTGCCGTGGTCGATGATGCCGACGCGGTCGGCCAGCGCGTCGGCCTCCTCCAGATACTGCGTGGTCAAGAACACGGTCATGCCCTCGTCGTGGGCCAGGCGCGCGACCTCCTCCCACAGCGCGCTGCGGCTCTGCAGGTCCAGGCCCGTCGTCGGCTCGTCGAGGAACAGGATGCGTGGGCGGTGCACGAGCGCGAGCGCGAGGTCCAGCCGGCGCTTCATGCCACCGGAGTAGCCGCCGACGCGACGGTCGGCCGCTTCTGTCAGCCCGACGCGCTCGAGCAGCTCCTGCGCGCGCCGCGCGCGTTCTGCCTTGGGCATTCCCTGCAGCGTGGCCTGCAGCGTCAGGTGCTCGCGCCCGGTGAGGATCGCGTCGAGCGCCGCCTCCTGCAGCGCGGCGCCGATCGACGCGCGCACATGCGCGCCGTCGCGCACGATGTCATAGCCGCCGACGCTGGCGCGGCCGCTGGTCGGCGGCAACAGCGTCGTGAGCGTCAGCACGGTCGTCGACTTGCCCGCGCCGTTGGGGCCGAGGAAGCCGTAGATTTCGCCCGGCGAGACGGCGAGGTCGATGCCGTCGACCGCGCGCGGCCCCTTGCGGAACTCGCGCACGAGCTGCTCGACTTCGATGGCGCAGGAGCGGCTGTTCATCGGTGGGCTAGCGTAGCGATGCTCTTAGGACGCGCCGGGCGGCGCAAACTCATCGCGCGCGCGGCGCCGCGCGGGCGAGGCCGTCAGGCAGGCCGGCTACATATCGCGCAGGCCGTCGTCCGCGACGCGGCCGCCGAGCTCGATGACGCCGTCGCCGAGCGGCCGCGCCTCGATCTCACAGCGCGGCCCCTGCTCGATGGTGATCGCACGGTCGAGGGCGGCGCAGAGCGCGACGGCGGCCGAGCCGGTGGCGGGGTCCTCGGGCACGCCCATGTCCGGCGCGAAGACGCGCGCGCGGATGCGCCCACGCGCCTCGTCCTGCCACGCCCACACCTGCACGCTGCCGCGGGCGGGCACGGCGAACTCATCGACGTCGGCCGGGCTGGCCAGCTGGCGGCGCTGGAAGCTCGGGCACCACTGCGCGCGCGCCAGCACCCATGCACGCTTGCCCCGCACGCGCGTCTTGACCTCGCCGGCCGCGACGCGCAACGTCGGGCGGCGCAACAGCCAGGCGCAGCCGACCATCGGGTGCCCGGCGAAGGGCAGCTCGCTGGTGGGCGTGAAGATCTGCACGTCGCTGTCGCGCTCGACGAACACGGTCTCTGAGTAGCCGAGCTGCGTGGCGATGGCCTGCCGGCGCGCGCGCTCGATCGTGGCGGCGTCGCGCACGACGCCGAGCGGGTTGCCCGACTCGCCGGCCCGATCGGTGAACACGCGCAGCACGCGAACCTGGGTCATGCGTCGATCCTAGGCAACCGCCGTTTCGCAGGCTGGGCGCAACCCGCTCGCGTGCGCGACCCCCGTCGCGTGCGCGACCCCGGCGCGCGAGCGCGCGAGGCGCGGGCGCAACGGTGGGAATAGGCTCCGAGCGATGGAGCACGTGAGCATCGACGAGCACGACGACGGCGTGGTCGTGCTGAGCGTCGACCGGCCGCCGGCGAACGCGATGGACGTGGCGCTGCTGCGCGAGGTGGTCGACGCCGTCGCGCGGGTGGCCGACGACGCGCCGCGCGCGCTCGTGCTCGCCGGGCGCAGCGGCTGCTTCTCGGCGGGCGCCGACCTCAAGGCGGTGCCGGGCTACGGCCCGCAGCAGCAGCGCGAGATGGTGACGGGCATCAACGCGATGGCGCTGGGCGTCTACGAGCTGGAGTTTCCGGTCGTCGGCGCGATCACCGGCCATGCGATCGCCGGCGGCCTGGTGCTGGCGCTGTGCACGGACATACGCGTGGCGTCGAGCTCCGGGCGCTACGGACTGACGGAGGTCAAGGTCGGCGTGCCCTACCCGCAGGCGGCGATCGGCGTGGTCGCCGCGGAGCTGACGCCGCAGGCGGCGCGCGTGCTGGCGCTCGCAAGCGAGCTGACGGACGCCGCCGAATGCGAGCGCCTGGGCGTGTTCGACGAGGTGCTGGGCGCCGAGGACGTGCTCGACCGCTCGCTGCACGTGGCGGCGCGCCTGGCGGCGCTCGTGCCCGAGGTCTACGCGCGCACGAAGCGCGACCTGCGCGCGCCGGCGCTGGCGCGGATGCGCGCGGCGCTCGACGCGGACCCGCTGCTCGATCGCTGGGTGCAGTGAGGCGCGAGCGCGCTCAGCGCCGCGTGAGCACGACGACGGGGATCTCGCGGTCGGTCCTCGCCTGGTATTCGTCGTAGGCTGGCCACACCTCGGTCATCAGCGACCACAGCCGCGCCCGCTCGTCGCCCTCGGCGGTGCTCGCGCGAACGTCGATCTCGTCGCCCTTGACCTCGATCGTCGCGTCGGGATTGGCGCGCAGGTTCTCGTACCAGCTCGGGTTCTCGGGCGTTCCGCCCTTGGATGCGACGACCACCCAGCGATCGCCGTCGGTGCGGTGGATCAGCGGCGTAGTGCGCGCCTGACCGGAGCTGCGCCCGACGGTCGTCAGCAGCAGGATGGTCGTGCCGCGCCAGTGATAGCCGCGCCGGCCGTCGGTTTCGCGGTACACGCGGACGTGCTCTGCGCCGAACAGGTCGTCGTCGGCCGTGGCCATGCGCGCGAGTGTAGCGCCCGACGCAGCGCCGCCCCGCTCGCTGCGCGACGACAGTCCGCAAGTTTGGAACTGTGCGAGCAATATCTATTATTAATAGTTATAGTTTGGCGACTGCAGCCCGACTGGCGAGGTGAACATGGCAGAAGCCGCACCCACCGCCGCGCACGTCACGCATCATCCACCGGGTGACACGGCCACGGGGCTGGCCGTCGGTGACTTTCTGCTCACCGGCGTGGTCCAGCAGGGCGTCGTGTCGCGCGCGATCAAGTTCGGCGCGCTGCTGCGCGGCATTCCCAAGCCGTTCCGTCGCTTCTCACACGCCGCGCTGGTGATCGACGCCGACGGCACGCTGGCCGAGGCGCTGGCCAGGGGAGTCGTCCGCTCTCCGTTGTCCAAGTACGCGCCGGCGAATTACGTCATCGTACACACGAAGGTCACAGGTCAGGACAGCGAAGAGGTGCTGAAGTTCGCCGAAGCGGTGCTGGCGACGCGCGTGCGCTACGGCTTCGTCACGATCGCCGGGCTGGCGCTCTACTGTCTCAGCGGAACGAGCCTGTGCATCCAGAAGGCCGGCACCGCCATCTGCTCGGGCTTCGTCAGCGACGCGCTGACGCGGTCGACGTACATCTGGCCGCGGCCGCCCTACTCGATGATGCCGGCCGACCTCGCGCAGTTCTTCGACGTGCGCCAGAGCCCGCAGGCGGCGGCGTGACCCGGATGCGCTTGGAGCGTCGATGAATTTCACTCCAATGCTGCACTCACAGGATGCTTGGGCCGCATTAACCCGATTGCCCGATATGCAGCAGCAGCTTGCGGCCGTCGAAAATCGCGGCCAGTCAGCACAAACGAGCGAGGAGGAGACATGGACAGGCAGGGATATCGAATCGCCGTCGCGGGAGTCGGGCTGGGGCTCGTGGCGTTCATGTTCGGAGCAGCGATCGTGCTCAAGACAGGTCACCACGTATCGCGTGAGTACTGGACCGCCGGCAGCGCCATCAGCGGCGCCCTGCTGGGACTTCTGGCTCCCACTCCAAAGGCGACGAAACTTGGCAAGGCCAGCGCGGCGTCTCATGCCGCGGCGCTGGCCGAGAGTCACGAAAGCGCGAGGATTCTCGCCACCACGCTTGCGGCCGAAAACGGCGAACCGCCGGGCGCGGCTGTCGAAGCGCATGCGGAGGCCGCCAAAGCGAGCGCCATGGCAGCGCAGGCCACACGGCCGCCGCTGACCGGAGCAGTTGCTGCCGTCTTGCTGCTGGTCGTGTTCGGCGTCGCCCTGTGGGCGGGTATCGAATACGACCTGATCCAGATGCAGTCTTTGGCGGCGGCGGCAGGCGGAGCGCTCATCGGGCTCATCGCGCCCTCGCCGTCCACAGGTGCCCGATAGTCAGCCGTGACAGAGCTCGCAGGTCATCGCTGCTCTTGTGAACCGGGAATGAATGCGCGCTGCGACGCCAGCACCCTGCGCGCCTCGGCGTCCAGATCCTTGACGATCTGCGCCGCCGGCGCCGCCCTCGCGAGCGCATGCCCCTGCCCGGCCCAGAGGTTGAACCCCTGAGCGTCGCCTGCCGCGCGAGCCGCCGCGCGAATGGGCGTCGTCAGGTGGTGCACCTCGGGGTAGGCGCGCGGCGCCGACACGTCGTGCTCGAGCATGAAGCGGTTGACGATCCCGCGTGCGAGGCGGCCGCTGAAGGCACGTGTCAGGCCGGTCGGCGCGGGCGTCGCGAGGGCCGTTCGCTGCGGCGCCGAGGTGCCGGCCTCCGGCGTGAGCATCAGCGCGCTTCCGAGCTGCACCGCGGCCGCGCCGGCGCAGCGGCTGGCTGCGATCGCCGCGCCGTCCATGATGCCTCCCGTGGCCACCACGGGCAGGGCGCAATCGCGCGCGAGCTGTCGTAGCAGCGCCAGCAGGCCAAGCTCCTCGGCCGGCGCCCCGTCGTCGAAGCAGGCGCGGTGCCCGCCCGCCTCGATGCCCTGCGCGATCACCGCGTCGGCGCCCGCGCGCTGTGCGCGCGAGGCCTCCTCGACGCTCGTAACCGTGACCCAGACGCTCGCATCGGCTGCGTGCAGGCCGGCCACCTCGGCGGGCGAGGGGCAGCCGAAGGTGAAGGAGACCACAGCGACGCTGCCCTGCAGCAGCAGCGCCAGCTTCGCGTCATAGCCGTCGTCGTCAAAGCGCGGCTCGCCGAGCTTCGCGCCGTAGCGCTCGGCCTCGCCCTGCAGGGAGTCGGCGTAGCGGCGGACCTGCTCCCGATCGCCGCGTCGCTTCGGTCGCGCGAAGAGGTTCACGCCGAACGGCTCGGGCGAAGCCAGCCGCAGCTGCTCGATGTCCTCTCGCAACGTCTCCACGCTCTTGTATCCGGCGGCCAAAAAGCCCAGGCCCCCGGCGTTGCCGACGGCCGCCGCGAGCGCCGGCGTCGAAGGTCCGCCGGCCATCGGCGCCAGCACGATCGGGAGCCTCAGCTCCTCGACGGAAAAGCTCATGTGGCGACCCTCGCCGGCTCGCCCGCCGCCGAGGCGGTATCGCGGATCGACCTAGAGCGAATGAACATCGTCACCTGGCCAGGGTAGGAACCATCATCAAGACTAACTTGCTAAGTGTATAGCTAAATGATGCACGTCCTGCCAGCACGCTCGAGGCTGTCCGCTTGACGCTCCGAGGCATTCGTGTCGACGTGGGCTCGTGAGCCCTGCGAGCTCACACGTCCGCGTTCGCCAGCTGGTCGCGGCCGATCGTGCGAAGGTGCTCGACGGCCTGGCGCTGCTCGGTCAGCGCTCGCTGGCGCGCAGGTTCGGCCGTCCGGTCGATCCGCGCGACGCGTCGCTTGTTCGCTGGGTCGACGAGCTTGACGGCCGCGCCCGCGTCGCCTATGGCGCCTGCGAGCGCAGCAGCCGCCTGCCGGTCGGCGTCGCGCGCTATGTCGCGCTGGCACAGCCCGACACGGCCGAAGTCGCCGTGACGGTCGTGGACGCCTGGCAGCGATGCGGCGTCGGTCGCCTTCTGTTCGAACGGCTCGCGGCGCACGCAAGAGCGTGTGGGGTGCGCCGCCTGCATGCCCGGGCGCCTGCCGACTCACCGGCCCCGGCAGCGCTCATGCGGTCCGCGGCGGGAAGCCTGACGCAGCGCGTGTCGTGGGGAGTGTTGGAGCTCGAGCTGGACCTGGCGACGCCTTCGCGCGATCGATGCAGATCATCGGGGCGCGATCAGATGCAGCAGCTGGTCGACGACGAGCCGCGTATGGCGCTTGACCGTCGTGCGATCCGATAGGTCGCGGCCGAACGCGCTCATCAGGGTGGCCTGGTGTGAGACGAGCGAGAACGTCAGCGCCACGGTCACGAGGGTGACGTCGTCGACGTCGAAGGACGCAAGGCCACGAGAGCGCGCGACGGCGCGCACCGCGCCATAGGCATCGGCCATCGCCTGCCCGCGGGCCCGACCGTTCTGGTCGCCGCGCCCTCGGTGCATCCGCCCCGCGCCGCTGATTGCTTCCCAGTCGAGCAGGCGCACGAACGACTGGCGCGAGACGAGGAACTCGAGGTAGCCGGAGATCGCACGTTCCAGCGCCCGCTTGAGCGCCGCACGGCCGCCTTCGCCGTCGACCCAAAAGAGAACAGGTTGGAAGGCGCGCCGCGTTGCATCGTCGCGTTCGCGAAACACACGCTCGAGCACCGCCTCATAGAGGCTGTCCTTGGAGCCGAAGAAGTAGCTCGGCGCGCCGCGCGAGAGCCCGGCGTCGCTCGCGATCTCCTGCAGGCTGACGCCCTCGAACCCGCGGTCGGAGAACTGGCGTTCAGCCGCATCTAGGATCGCCTCGCGGCTTCGCTCGGCATCGCGCGTTCGCTTCTTCGGCTGCGCAGGCGTCATCTGCGTGGCGATGCTACCTGGCAGCCGCAGGCGCCCCGCGCCTGACTGCTAAGCTAGCTAGCTAAACAACCAGCTAGCTATATGTCGACCGTCCTCTACTACGACCTGGGCTCGCCTTACGCCTACCTCGCTGTCTCTCGCAGCAAGCTCGTGCTCGGTTCCCAAGCACGTCTGCAGCCGGTCCTCGCGGGCGCGATCTTCGCGCACCGCGGCTGGGGATCGTGGGCGCACACCGCCGAGCGCGAGCGCCACATCGCGGAGATCGGCCGACGAGCCGCGGCGTACGGCCTGCCGGCGATGCGCTGGCCGGCGGGCTGGCCGAACAACACCTTGAGCGCCATGCGCCTGGCCGTCTGGGCCACAGACGCAGGCGCCGGCGACGAGTTCGCACGAGCCGCTTTCGCAGCCGCCTTCGCCGACGGCAAGGACCTCTCCGACAGGGACACCGTTCTCGCGCTGGCCCCTGCGATCGGAATGGACCGCGAAGACGCCGAGCTGGCGCTCGAGAGCCCTGACGTCAAGGCGAAGCTGCGCGAGGTGACCGACCAAGCGATCGCCGCGGGCGTGGGAGGGGTCCCGACGACATGCGTTGACGGCCGGCTCTTCTACGGCGACGATCGACTGGAGTCTGCGGCGATGGCGCTCACCGGTTCGTGAAGGCGGGCCCGCCTGCGAGCGCGCCTGGGCGCGATCGCGCACGGATGGGCTGTCGGCTCACGCGATGGGTGGGGTGCCGGGGCCCAAAAATCGTGCGGAGCTAATTCCGCCGGCTGCCTAGCGTCCCGGAGCCCCAATGTTCCCAGGCGTGTCGGGTCAAAATGGCGAGACCCGGATTCGAACCGGGGACACCACGATTTTCAGTCTTCTTGATCTGATGAGCCCGAAACTGGTCGATTTGCAGGCTATTCGCTAGGTGAGGTGCCCGGGACATGCCGTTGGTTTCCTGCGGATTCCTTGGGGTTTGGGCCGGGGGGCCGGCTTCTCCGGCCCAAACCCTGATCGGCCCCGATCGGCGGATGGCGAGAGGCGGACTCGAACCCGCCGACACCTCGATTTCAGTCGCCGGCCGACGAGGCAGTTTTGCAGGGATTTTGTGTGGTACGCACCTTCGGGCGACAGCGGCTCGGCAGCGAATGTACCTGCGGTTGCCCGCGGATACCGGCGGGTTTTGGAGCACGGCAAGGGTTGGTGGTCCAAACCCCAGGGAGCCGCTCCGAGGCGCGCCTCGCCGAGAGGTTGCGGGAGCGCCGGAGACTCCTGCATCTCTCAGCGAATCGCGGCGCACCTCGACCGTCAAAGCGGACGCAAGTCGCCTGGGTTGCTGGTTGGCTGCCGGCCTCGGCCAGGTCCCCGAGCCGGCGGCACGGGCGGAATCAGCAGAGCCGCACTGATGATCCATCCGAACCGAGGCGTATGCCTCTGGCGTGCTGCTGTTCGGCCAAGAGGTTCGCCCTGGAACCCGCGATGAGCTTGCCGTCTTCTGGACGAACGGCGTCGAGAAGCGCGCCATCATTGGCGCGGGCTACGGCGACGCCCACACAGCGCTGAAGCGCATCGTCCGCAAGTTCGACGGCGGCATAGCGCAGTACGACAACTTGCGAAGGAAGGTGAGGGATCTGGCCGAACCAGGGCGGGTAATCTTGGCCAGGCTGGGGCCGCACAGCGTCGGCTTGATGCGGCCATACGTCCACGACGGCGATGGAGACGAGCCATACATCCTTTGCCGTGGCCCCGTCTCGCAGCCTACGTTGCCAGTGCTCTGCCGCTCGTACGACGAGGCGCAGGGCTTCGCGAAGCACGCGATCCGAGAAGCCGACCTCTCGCGGGACGGCTGGTGCGGTTTTCAAGGAGAGAGACTGAGCTCACCACTCGAGCGGCTGTTCGTTCGTCGGACGGATGGCGAGGTCATTCTTCGGAGCGAGCTGGAGGAAGCACTCAATGCCGTACGTCAGGAAGAACGGGAGTACCGCTTGATACCTTCGGCTCGACCGCGCCGGCGAGCTCGCGGCCGGTCTCGGCGAACGCAATCGCTCCAAGCGGCTGATCTCGGACGTGTTCAGGGTGGTCATGGAGGTCATATCTCCTTGATCCAGACCCCCGGCTGTTAGCGCAGCGCGGGGTCGCTTTTTCGTTGTACAGAAGGATTAAACGCGAGCGCTTTAATTCCTTCTCGATCTACGAGATAACTTGCAGCAGCAGACATTTGATGCCCTGGTGGGATTCGGACCCACATCTCCCCGGTTGAATGCCGGGGGCTCTGCGCACAGTTGAGCTACAGGGGCGTCAGCGAGCCGGGTCAGCCTCTAACTGCGCCCGGCTCTTTCATATTTCTGTTCGCCCAGCGTGGTCTTGAAGGGCCTATCCTGTGCGGGTGGCAAAGATTGGAACCGGCTATCCACTGAACGCCGAAGAGATGGCGCGCAAGCACAGCAAGGACGGGCTATCGCTACGCAATCTCTTGCGAGCGAACCCCGCGCTCGCTCCTGGGCACGTCTATCGAACCCGGTACGAGATCTATGGAACGGACGAGAAACGCATCATGAGCCACCCCGACTTCGCCGAGGTAGACGGTCGAAAGACACTCTGAGCGCTAACGGGCGAGGAGCGGCCGCATCCGATCCAGATCAGCTTGCATCCTCGCAACATCGGCATCGATGGAACTCACGTCGGAGTCGCCTCGACCCTCGTCAGCAATTGTCTGGTACGCCGCGATCTTGTCCTCAAGATCGTAGAACTCGCCTCGCACCAGGACTTTTGGAATGGGCTCGTATCTAGTCATGTGCTGATCGTGGCAAATGTGCCGGTCAGATCGACTTTCGCAGTTCGTTTCGCCGCAGAACAGCCCTCTGGGGTAGCCAAACCCCGATCTTGAGGGATCGGGCTAAGAGGAGGCTTGAAAACTTGGCTCTGCAAAGCCGTAGGACGGGTTTCGCAGATGTCTCCTAGAGGCCGTCAGGCAGAGGGTGCTCCCTGAAGTGCCGGAGCTGACCGCTCAAGAAGGCGGGGACCTCAACTATGACCTCAAAGATTTCCGCCAGTACGGCGCTGACCGCCGTCGCCGTGTATGCGGCGCTATAGAGCTGAAATACCGGACTCACGTTGCCGCGCTTCGGAAGGACCTCGATGTCTGCTTCGAAGCCGCCCTCGCGTCGCGTCTCGAGCACGACGAGGGACAGCAAATCCGCATGCGAAAACCGGCTCAGTAGTTCAACGTCCGTGTCGTCTCCATAGCGTTGCGCGGCGGCCTTGAGCGTGCCAGGCTTTCGTCCCAGGAGCAACTTGCGCGCTATCTCGCCTGACTTGTCGTCGGCTACCTGGCGACAACGGATTAGCCCCTCCAGGATTGTCCGGCCGCCTGCCAGGGCCTCGCGCTCGTGCCCGCACGCTATCTGAGACATGATCGCGCTCATGGAGCGCACGACTATGACTCCGAGCCGTACAGACGCGAGCTCCCGAGCGAGGGTGGCGTTGATCTCTCCGACCGGGATCGATTCTCCAGGGGCCGGGATGCCGTTCATCAACTCGGCGGTTACGCCTGCAAGATACCGACGGGCCTGGTTGGCCATGCGCCAAGTAGGAAGTTCCTTTTTCGCCGACTCGAACAGCGCCTTTTCTCGTGGCCCGAAGTTCCAGTCCGAAAGCTTTGGTCGGATGATTCTTTCCCTGCCGCCATTTGTCTTCATGCGCTCATCGTCGCATGAGCACCAGCAAGACGCGGCCTAATCGAACCCGCATTCGATTCCGTCCCGATGCGGCTTAACGAGGCGCGTCCAGGAGCGCTTTGATCAGTCGCCGAACACGACCCGGGGCCGGAGACGACGACGGCCCGGCCTCCTTCTCGGAGACCGGGCGCGCGGATGGCGAGAGGCGGACTCGAACTGCACACTCGTGCACAGCGCCGCGACTTCGGCCGCAGATCGACGCGCTTAGGTCTGTTGGGCGCAGGCGGCAGGCACTGCAGCGCGCCGCTCATGCGAAACTAGACGATATGTTCGTCGAACGCGAGGTCCTCGGCACCCGTAAGGCCAGAGAACAGCATGCGCTCCATCTTGCGCTTCCTGATGGAGGGCACAAGCGGAAATGTGTGTCCTTGATAGATCGACGTGTGAGATATGGCTCGTTTCCGCTACCGCGCTGAGGACGGAGCAGCTCCGGAGTCCCCCGAGGCACTTTTTCGAGATTTGCGCCCTGCTGATCGGCAGGTGCGGGATCTGTATCTGCGGCAGGGTGATGTTCTACGTGCGTATCACGAGCAGCAGCCCTCGCCAGCGGATGTTGCGCTTGAGCTGCCGACAGGCGCTGGGAAGACGCTCGTTGGGCTATTGATCGCCGAGTGGCGCCGTCGTGCTCTCGGTCAGCGTGTTGCGTATCTCTGTCCGACTGTGCAGCTCGCGCGACAGGCTGCACAGAAGGCCCAGGGCTACGGGCTTGACGTCGTCACCCTCGTGCGTCGCCAGTCAGAATGGTCGCAGAGTGACTGGAGTCGCTTCCTGCGAGGCCGAGCAGTCGCGGTCTCGACATATCACGCAGTGTTTAACTCGAATCCACGGCTGGATTCGGCGCAAACGCTGGTGCTTGACGACGCGCATGCCGGTGAGGAGCCCGTGGCGAACCTATGGTCGATCCGTGCCTCACGCGATAGTGATCTGTACAACGCCGTTCTCGCCGTCGTAGCTGGATCACTTCCATCGCCTGTAGCTGAGCGTCTGGAGACAACGAACTCGAAGGTTCACGGTGTCGGATTGTCGACCTAGTCTCGCCACTGGCCCTGCGTGATAACGCAGCGCATCTGGCCGACGCTGTGACCGCCCACACCGCTGATCACAATAAGTACGCACTCGATGTGCTCGCTGACAATCTCACGAACTGCCTTCTTTATATGAGCTGGGGAGAGTTGCTTCTTCGTCCTCTCATCGCATCAACAGCCAGTCATGCGCCTTTTGCGGATGCCGAGCAGCGCGTCTACATGACGGCGACCCTTGGGAGCGCTGGCGAGCTTGAGCGGGCCTTTGGTGTCAGCAGCATCAAGCGCCCTCGAATGCCTACCCGTGAGGACGAGCGGGGATTCGGGCGACGGCTCTTCCTTATGCCTGGCGCGAGCCAATCGGTGTCTACGGCAGATGCGACCATCTGAAGGCCATCGAGTGCGCCGGACGAGCGGTGATGCTCGCTCAGTCCAACACAGAGCTCGACGAGCTGGTTGAGGCAACCGTCCCAGATGAGGCGACACAGGTATCTGCTGAGGAGATCGAGCACGACCCCTCAGCCTTTACCGACAGCGAGCACGCCGTCTTGCTGCTCGCGAATCGCTACGACGGTATTGACCTTCCGGATCAGGCGTGCCGGCTGATAGTGATGAGCGGCCTGCCGCGAGGCACCCATCTTCAGGAGCGGTTCCTTGCCGCGCAGCTAGGCGCCGGACGTGTTCTTGCAGAACGCGTCCGAACTCGTCTCACCCAGGGCGCCGGGCGTTGCACGCGAAACCCTCAGGACTTCGCTGCTGTGATCCTCAGAGGCCCAGATCTCCTGGATTTCGTCGCTCGCGACGAGGAGATAATGGCCTTGCGTCCCGAGCTTCAAGCAGAGATCGAGTTCGGTCTCGATAACTCTGAGGAAGCTGATCCGGACTTCCTTGGGCTCCTTGAGAGCCTGCTCGACCGCGACAAGGAATGGATCGCCGCCGATGACTACCTCCGGCGCAAGACCGGGGAGCACGAGCGCCAGCTGCCACCGGGCACCGATGCGCTGTTGAAGTCGGCGATGCTCGAGGTCCAATGCTGGCAGGCGCTCTGGCGGGGAGACGAGGCGAAGGCCGTGGCACTTGCCCAGCAAGTCGTTGACGCGCTCTCCGGTGGAGAGGAGATGCGCCCCTACAGGGCGCTCTGGCTCTATCTAGCTGCCTCGTGGGCACGGGCACTCGGCGAGGCTGGCGATCAAACCCAGCTCGAGCTCGCCGAGTGCTTGCAGCATGAGGCGGAAAACGCTGCCGCGCGGCTCCCGTGGATGCCTCGCCACCCGCGTCGGCCGCCACCGATCGCTGACGCAGAGGGCGACAGCGACGAACGCCGCACTAGAGCGACAGAGCGGCTGGTCAAGCTCGGGGTACGAGGCGTGCGCTTCGAGCGTTGGCTTGCAGCTATGCGGCAAAAAGTCGCCGGCACAGACGCTGCGGACTTCGAGAAGGGGCTTCGCATGCTCGGCCAGCTCCTGGGGTTCGACGCGCTCCAGCCAAGCGGCGAGGCTGCCCCCGATGGCGCCTGGAGAACAGACGGCCTTTGGCTCGTGTGGGAGGCCAAGACAGCCGAGAAACCAAACTCACCGCTGTCAGCTAGCGCTGTACGCCAGGCCGAGACACACGCACGCTGGCTGGAGCGCGAGAGCGACTGGACCAAGCCGAAGCGGACCCTCACCCTAATCATCTCCCCACGAACCAAGATCGACCCTGCGGCAGCATCCGTAGCTGGAGAGCAGCGTCTCGTTTCCAGCCGCCTGATAAGAGAGCTAGCTAATGAGACGATCGATGCATACCGCGAGGTGCGTGCGCTTGCAGGTGGCCTTGACGACCTCGGCCGCGAACGCGCATTCGCCGACGCCTTCGGGAAACGACGATTGACGACCAACGAGCTAGTAGCACGAGTAGGGCAACGACGGGTCGCCGACGGCTAGACAGTAGCCTGCGTCATACTGCTCGTTTGTAGGCTCAACCAACCCAGGGCCAGTCGAGCGGATGGCGAGAGGCGGACTCGAACCGCCGACACCTCGATTGTCAGGGGTGGGGCGACCGACCCGATTCGCCATGCGGAACCTAGCCCAAGGGGCCGTGTTTATTGGCGTTTCGCACTGCCCCCGGGCGACAGTGGCGGGCGGCGCGACGGGCGAGATACCGGGGGATACCCGTAGATGCCCGTGGGTTTGGGCCGACGAGCGGCGTCCGTCGGCCCAAACGAACACGATCCCTGACTTCCCTCAATGTCGGAGCCAGGCCCACCAATTAGCCTGCAGAGGGACCTCCCACAGATGCGTGGCGGCGACGAGCTCGGGCGAGCGCGCCCGGCCACGCGCGCGCTATCGCCTGCCGTGGGCTCGTCTCCGCGCTGCGCATATCCGAACCGTAACGGTGCGTCGATTCTCCGCGCGACGCGCGCAGGAAGCTTTTTCGCGCCCAGGGCATATCAGTGCCGGACTCGCGTTACCACCTCTGCGCGGGCGAATCGACTCTACCGTGCCGCTCCCTTGCGCCTGCGAACGCGCATGTCGCCGGCCTTGAATCCTTCGAGCGTGGCATCGGGCCTCGGTGCGACGGACCTCCTGGCTGCCTCCTCCGAATCCAGCACCTCGTAGGACAACATCCGCCCCGAGCCCTCCGGGTCCGGGACGTACCGGGGCCAGCCGCGCGCCACGTTCTCGTCGCCGACTTTCGGGTCCGCCGTTTCGGGGTCCTCGAACAGCACCATCGTTTTCCTGATCGGCTCCGGGATGGCGTCGGGTTCGGCCTGCGCGAGCCTGTAGAGGTCTTCGAGCACCTCCGCTGATGGACCGTAGACGTAGCGCGTCGCGGAGCCGTAGGTGCGCCGGTTGATCCGCTCGACCTGCTTTGCCGTCGGCTGGATGGCGATGCGCTCGCGCTGGCGCGGGCTGATCCGCAGGCACGCGCTCCGGCCGAGCGGGAGCGTCGCTTCGACCATTTCGGACGACATCCAGGCGGGCGCGGAGAACGGGTAGAGAGGCGTAGGGTCGTGCATCGTCAGCGGTCGGTCCGAGCAGACGAAGAAGCCCTCGGTCGCCGTCAGCAAAGTCCACGGAAGGAAGTTCACGACCTGCGACGACTCGGCGAGCATCGTGAAGGACAGCCGCAGGACCTCCTGATCGGGCGGGACGATCCTCACGCCCCCGCCGGTCAGCGCCTCGTAGGCTTCCTGCGCTTTCTTTCGCTTGGCCTTCGACCCCTCCATGGTCGCAAGTTCGGTGGCGAAGAAGGCGATCCCGGCGTGCGTGATCGTCAGCTTCTGGTCGGCGAGGAAGCCTGGCGCGCGCTGCTCCTGGATCGCGACGAGGAACGCGATGTCGCCGCGGTCGCGGTCCGACAGGTTCAGCGGGCCGGCCAGGAACCGTTTGAGCGCGGGCGCGGCGAAGCCCTCTGCGGCCGCGTAGAAGCCCTCGATGACGCCGTCGTGCTCGCCCGTGACGCTCTCAACCGTGTACAGGTTCGAGCTCCACGCCGCCTCCTTGGGCGTGACGACCTTGCAGGTGCCGTCCTCCTTATCGAGCTGCCACAGCCGACCTTTGCCCTTGAACTTCCCGAGCTGGAACCGAGCGACGTAGTGGTGGTGGTTCGCGTCGGAGGTGGGGAGCGGCCGCTTGCCTTCGGTGATGGCGTGCATCCAGTCGACGAAGCCTCCTCGGATCGGCGGTGGTGTTTCGCTCACGTCATCGATCCTAGAAGCCTCCAGGCTGGCTGGCCGCACGCCCAACATGGCGCGCTGATCTCCGCGCGTTCGGCCCTTGTTAGGGCGACTCCACAACGTTGATCACGCGATCGGGGTGCTCGGCGAGGTAGTCCCGCAGCGTCTTGGGGTTGTACTTCGGGTCCGCGTCCAACCGAAGGCGGGCGCTGGAGGCGACCAGGCTTTCCGGCGCGCTCTCGAGCCGGCGGTCGAGCGGCTTCATCGCCCGGTAGAGCAGACTCATTGAGTTGTGCTTCTCCCCTAGGGCATCGGGCCGGACATCCTGGCCGGTCTCGCGGCGCTCGCTGCTCGGCGACGCCGTCCTTTCGAACCATTTCTCCTTGAAGGCCAGCTGGTGGGCCTGGGCTCGATTGACCATCCACAGCAGGGTGATGTCGGCCAACCGCGGATCGGGGTATCCCCCGCCGACGTCGGAGTGCACCCCGGCGAACCAGACCTGCTCGATCGTCTGTGCGGGCGGCGCGTCCGCTTGACGCTCGAAGGGTGTCGGCTCGAACGGCCGGCGGCGCTCGTCGATCGCCATCGCGTGGGCGGCGTGCCAGACATGCGAGCCGAGCTGGACGTCGTGGAAGCTCCAGCGGCGCGACAGGAACTCTCTGGCCTTCTTGGGGACCGGCGCGGGAATCGGGATGCCGAGCGCGCCCACCGTGTCCCATACGCCGAGGAAGCGGATCGGCGTGCGGTCTTCCGCGTAGCCGTGCTCGCCCTCGCGCGGCTCCTCGCGGTAGGAGTACGTCCGGCGAAACAGCCGCGCCTCGTTGCTGCTCGGCCGGGTGGAATCGGCGCGGGAGCGGTAGAGCGCGAACGCGTCGGCCATCGCATCGATGTGCTCGGGCCGCAGGATGCCGCAGTTGCCGATCAGGCCCGCGAGACTTCGGGCCGTGAATGCGCCGCGGCTGAAGCCGAGAAGATAGAGGTCGTCCCCAGGCAGGTAGTGCTGGGCGAGATAGCGGTAAGCGGCGAGGACGTTGTGTGAGAGGCCAATTCCGACGGAGCCGCCGCCGATGCGGTCGAGCAAGCCGCCGGTCCCGACGCCGCGCTCGTAGAAGACGAGCTGCTCGGTTTCGCCGTCGTAGTCGGCCACCGCATCGGCGATCTTGCTGACGTTGCTCGGCGTGACCTGGCCGCCATGGACCTGGTCGGGGCGGTTCCACGTACCGTCGCACGCGATGACGATGCGCTTACTCATCGACGCAGGTGCGGCTTCACGACCGCGGGCACGGGACTTTCAGCACCGGGTGATCGACGGCGTCGACGTGCCGAAGCCCGGTGTGTCGATATAGAGATCGCTGGCCCAGCCGCCGCTCGTGAGCTTGTCCCAGATCGAACTCGACACGCCGCTGCCCGGATCGACTGGGGGAGGTTCCATCGCGCCGGGCGCAACGCCGGTGTTCTGTAGAGCCACGGCCGCCGCCGCGCCGACCAACGCGAAGAACAGCAGGAAGCCAAGGCTCGCCGCGAGTACCCGCCCAAATCGCATGGCAGGGGAGGGTACCCGACACAGGTTCAGACTGCCAGAACTGTGCCGCGCGGCGACGACTCGGCCGATTGGTTACTTGCCCGCCAGCTCCGCGCAGATCAACCGCACCCCGACATCGAGCTCAGGCAGTTTGCGCAGGTGCCCGTAACGCTCCTCCCAACGCCCGCTGTCCAGATCGGCTCGCAGGCACACGAGACCTTCCTCGACCTCCTTCCGGCGGCATCAGATGCCACACCGAGCTGCCCCGACGAACGTCGGGGTCGAGGTGCATCTCGGGACGATCCCAGAGCGCGCAGAAGAAGCCGTCCTCACAAAGCCGCGGCACCGGCACGGCCTCCACACGCGCGCCCGGCAGCATCGACACGAGCTCCCCGATCGGCGGCATGGCGTCGCCGTGGATCTCGAGCGTCCGCGGGAAGTAGTCCTTGACCAGCCAGAGATCACCGAGCGGCTCGGGATCGAATGTCAGGATCACAACCCGCCGGCGGGCGACGCGCCGCATCTCCGAGAGCCCCGCCGGCAGACGCTCCAGTGGTGAACGCTGATGATCGCCATCGCCGCGTCGAAGCTGTCATCTGTGAACGGCAGCGCTTCGGCGCTCGCTCGCACGACCTCTGCTGCGCCCTCGGGGCGCTGGTCGATCATCTGCTGGGAGGGCTCGACCGCCACGACCCGTCGTCCCGGCGGCTCGTAGGAGCCGGCACCGGCGCCGACGTTGAGGACGCTTTCCGCATCGCCGAGCGCAGCTTCGATCCGCGCCGCTATCCGTGGATCGGGTTGGCGAACCTCGCTGTAGCCCTGGCCTATCCGGTCATAGATCGCGATGCCGCCACCATAAGTCCTCCTCGCGGCGCTCGGCCGTCAAGTCAGCACGCGGCCTGCGGCCGCCTGACCTTCTGCTCGCCTGCAGCTCGCCCGCCGTCCCGGGCGCCGATTCGCCGCCTAGCAGGCGTCGGCTGCCGCTCGCGCCCCCGGGCGAGTCCGCGGTCAGGTTCGCCGAGTCGGGTTTCCAGAGTCCCGCGTCGGTGCGGTCTGGCCTACGCTCTTGGCGCAGCGCGAACCCGGTCGCGTTGCCCTCGCGACAGGCGTTCCGGTGGCATTGAGATCATCGGTGCGTTTGCCGAGGCCCAGACGCCGAGGAGCCCGACCGCGCAGCAGGCGATGCCGGCCGTCGGCGTTAGTTCAGGACATGCAGATCTACATGCCAAATCGGCCGGTCCAGCTCACCATCGAGCTGCTTTGGCGCGAGCTCTACGCCGGGGGTGCGTTCGGGCAACGCGAGCTTGCGTCGGACGGCGCGTTTCGCTCTGCTGCCCAGGAACGTGGGATGCAGCTCGGCATCGGTAGGGAAACCTCGAACGCCTAGATGTAGTTCCCAGCCACGTTCGTCAGCTCGCGTAGGCGAGCGCCGGGCGGCTTGTGGCCGAGCGAGCCATGTGGTCGCCTGAAGTTGTAGTGGGTCAGCCAGCCGGGCAGCGCTGCGGTGCGCTCAGCTGAGCTGCCGTAGATCGCACCGTAGGCCCAGCGATTGGTGAGCGTCTGGATGAAGCGCTCTGCCTTGCCGTTGGTGCGCGGGCGGTAAGGGCGGGTGAACAGGTGGCGGATGCCGAGCTCTGCCAGGGCGAGTGCGTGCTGCTTTGAGCGGTAGCAAGCGCCGTTGTCAGAGAGCACGCGCTCCACGGTGATGCCGAAGCTCTCAAACCAGGCGAGCGCTCGTTTGAGGAAGGCCGTGGCTGTCGCTCCGCGCTCGTCTGAGAGCACCTCGGCATATGCCAGGCGCGTGGCGTCATCGACGGCCACGTGGACGAACTCCCAGCCGGTGGCGCCCAGGCGCTTGGGGCCGACCTTGAACTGGCTGCCACGGTGGCCGTTGACGCGATGCCCGGCGCCGCGGACGCTGATCCGTCCCAGCTTCTTGATGTCCAGATGGACGAGCTCGCCCGGGCGCTTTCGCTCATAGCGGTTGGCCGGCTCTGGCGGTGAGAGCCTCGAGCGCTTGCCCAGGCCGATCCGCTTCAGGACAGCTGAGACCGTCGAGAGCGCCATGGCGAGCACCTCGGCGATCTCTGCGGCGGTCATGTGCAGGCGCCGCAGCGCCGCGATCGCTTGCACCCGATCAGCAGGCGTGCGATGGGGGATGTGCCTCGGCGCAGAGGAGCGATCGCTCAATCCCTCAAGGCCCTGCTCGCGCCAGCGCGCCAGCCAGCGATAGGCGGTGCGCTCGGAGATGCCGGCGGCTTGGGCGGCCGCTGTGACCGACCATGACTGATCGCACACTCGATCGACGAGCAATCGCCTGCTGTTCGGACAGGTGCGGGCATTACCGTGGAGCTTCATCCGGTGTCCTCCTTGGGTCTGGGGGCTTCAGCACCGCCCAGCCTTCAAGGAGGCCCGGATGTCTACTGACGAACGTGCTTAGGAACTACACCTAGACCTCGACGACGCGTTGTCCCCGATCGCGTTTACTGCGGGGTACTTCTCCGGCTTCGAGGTCCCAGCCGCACCGGAGTCGATCCATGCTCGCTGAGGAACTCGCCGAGCAGAGCGGGCCTGGCACAGACGCGGTCGCCGACCGTCGCCCGGTCTTGAGCGCATCGCACCGGAGCTCATGCGAGCCCTCCCCGCTGGGCACACGATTTGAGCTAGATGCCGCCTACACAGCGTAGGCACGCGCTACGGCCGACGCCGGGCAATCGAGGCACCTAGCTGGCCGATCGTGACGGTTCGTCAACACCAGGCAGCTGGCGGGTATTGCCTGCTCTGCTTGATCAGACGCCCCAGGCAGCTCCCAGGCACCGGTTCGGCGGTGGCTGCACGAAACCAATTGATTCAAGTCTCTCGGCTCTCAAACTCAAGCGGAGTATTTCGTAGGTGCTCCTGGGGAAAGGGGAACTCTGCATCGACAGCGGCCAAGCTCTTCAGCCGAGGGTCGACGTGCTCCTCATAAAACCGGCTGCCGAACGCCAAGCCCAGTATGAGTCCCACGCTAGATGCGATCTCCCAAATGATCGCTCCCGCCCACCCGACATAGTATGCCCGGATTCCCCAATCATCGGTGGGGCCCATCGTCAACTCGCGTAGTGAGTGCGAGATGGATAGATCCATTGAACCCCGGCTCGTGTGACCCCCCTCGGAGAGCATCCTATAGAGCTCTGCGGTCTGCCGCCGATGCGCAGCGACATCACCATCCTCGTCGGTGGAGATCCGATGTAGGGCGCTCGCGACCGTGGATGGCTTCGGAGTCTTTCCTGCGAGCCATCGGCGGGCTAGTCCCTCGCCAGCAGGGTTGGCGAAAACCTGAATCATGCGATTTACCTCAAAGATTGCGCGCGCAGTCGGAAAGGTCTCGGCGGAATATCCCAACTCGACAAGGGTCACAAGCGCTCGCCCCAACGCGACCGATCGACCGCCGAGCGGCCACAAAGCTGCCATCCTGGTGTTCGACTGCATGTCAAGCGCCGATGTCTCCAACGGAACACGCAGGGACGCATCGAGCCAGTCAAGTACGTCGTGGTATACCCGGCATCTCCGCCCGATATTCTCGGCCACGGCTGCGTGAGCATCACGCCTCGCTTCCTGGGCGGCGTGACGCATGTCAATCACCTCTTCGGGCAAGTCGCGGTCTTCTATCTTGGGTGAGAAGGACTCGCTCATTTCAGCATGCATCATCCCGTTCCGGCTCACTTGATGCGCAACGTACTGCGGCGTGGTCAGGGCTGTAACCGTCAGACCGGCAGGTTTGCTCCGTTTCGGGGCTGTAAGCGAACCGATGAAGATACCCGGCTGGACATGACCTGAAGCGCGGTAAAGGTGTCCACGCCGAACTCGACGCACTGACAACCGCAGCGGCCCGAGTAACATCCCTGGGAACGCCCCCCCCCCCCCGAAATTAGGAGTTTCGCGTGACCGACTTCCTTGATGAGAAGCGCAAAGAGATCGCTGACCGGCTGAAGGAGCTCAAGCCGGCCATCGATGAGTACAACCGCCTCGAGGCAGCTGCTTCGGCGCTGGAGGGTGTCGGTGGCTCGGCTGCAACCGCAACCGCGACCGCTCCCCGTCGCCGCGGGCCCGGACGCCGCGTGGCTCGGTGAACCGCAAAGGCGCCGCAGCCGCCGCGCCCGCCAAAGCGGGACGCAAAAAAGCGGGCAGGCCGAAAGCGGGCAGGCCGGCAGGTAGGCGCGCCCGGCGGCGTAAAGGCAGCGGCACACGCGCGGCCGAGGCGCTGTCCTTCGTGCAGGGCCAGCCGGGCATCACGATTCCCGAGCTCGCCGTCAAGATGGGGATCAAGCAGAACTACCTGTACCGCGTGCTGCCGGGGCTCGAGCAGGAAAACAAGGTCGCCAAGCAGGGCAGGGGCTGGCACCCGAAGGGCTAGGCGAAACGCGTCGGCTTTGTCGGGACGCGCCTCAGGATCAGAGGATGGCGAGAGGCGGACTCGAACCGCCGACACCTCGATTTTCAGTCGAGTGCTCTACCAGCTGAGCTATCTCGCCACGACCCGCGATCCTACCGCCTGGGCGCCCCCTCGGGATGAGCGGTCCGGGGGTTCCTGCTGACCAACGGCGAAGTCGATCGGGCGGGCCGGCTGAGCCTCTGTTCGAGTCGCACGACCGCAGAGCCCGAATGGCGGCCTCGCGGCCCAGACGTAGAGGTTGATCCGCGTGGTCGCGGAGCCATCCGCTAAGCGAGTCACTACGCGTTGCGCTGGCAGCGGAACTGGCGTCGCGGGAAACGCGGGACCGGCGGGATGGCCGTAGAGCTGCTCCCAAACGAGTTGCACGCCATCTGTTCGTTGAATTCGCGGGCGAGCCTCGAACGGGCAGCGAACTTTCGTTCCCCACCGGTGCGCCGGCGCCCGGTCAGCATCATCAGGCAGCAACTCGAGGTAGCGGGAACAGCATGAAGTCAGCGTTCTGCAGCCCGAGCGCGAACGGCGCCGGGTGGGTCTCCCGGCCGAGCACAATCGGCTCGTCGGACGTCAGCAGCGGGTGGCCTCGAAAGCTCACCAGCTGCCACTCAGCATCGAGGAAGTACGACGCAGCCTCTGGCGTCGTCTCGATTGAGTCGTCGTCTTGCGCCTCATCGGCGTGCCCCACGTCCACGCCGGCTCTCTGCGACGGGCACCGGTTCCACCGGGAGTCTCGCGAGCGCTATCGCGCTGCAGGTCTAGAGTTCTTCGAGTTTGACGATCAGCGCAGGCACCAATCGCAGACCGGATCTCGGCGCCGGGAGACGACGAGTCGTGCTCAGACCCTCGCTAATGGCACCCAACGGACAGGATCTTTGGCCATCCGGCCATGGTCCTACGTCGTCTTCGGACGATAATACGTAGGACGAGATGGGAAATGCATCGCATATACGGGCAGCGCAAGAGTCTGACGCAGCCGCGATTGCTGTGATCTATAACGAGGGGATCAGCGAGCGTCAAGCGACCTTCGAGACCGATCCTCGCCTGGCATCTGACTTCCTGACCCGCATAGCATCCCATCGCTACCCACTCCTGGTTGCTGACATCGGGCAACAGGTCGTCGGTTGGGCAGGGATAGGGCCCTACAGTGAACGTCGAGTTTACGCAGGCATCGCAGAGTTCAGCATATATGTAGCCAGCACCGCCCGCGGCCTTGGTGTGGGCACGTTACTCTGCGAGCGGCTTGCCGAGGAGGCGGAAGACCGGGGAATTTACAAGCTGCTAGGAAAGCTTTTTCCTACCAATTTGCCTTGCGTTAGATTGGTTAGCCGCTGTGGCTTCCAGACGGTTGGCCTGCATCGCCGACATGGTCGCCTCGACGGCCAATGGCGCGATGTACTGCTGGTTGAGCGATTGCTTGGAGATGCTAGCTTGAGCGCGGAAGCCGATTTGACAGTCCGCCGGCACGACGCTTCGCCATCAGTATTATCATCCTGACGCTTGAGCCGGTCGCCACCGCTCAAATGGCCGCGGTAGCCACCAGCTCCAACCTCCGAGCAGCTGCATCGTCGCCGGCACCAGCACGAGCCGCACGAGCGTCGCGTCGACCGCGACGGCCACCGCCGCGCCCAATCCCAGTTCCTTGACCGTCGGCATGCCTGTCCCTACGAATACCGCGAACACACACACCAGGATTAGCGCCGCGCTACTGATCGTCCGAGCGCTCGCTGCAAGGCCTTGTGCAACCGCACCACGTGCATCGCCTGAAACCAGCCAGTGCTCTTTTATCCGCGAGAGCAGGAACACCTCGTAGTCCATAGACAGTCCGAACACGATTGCCAGGATCAGCGGCGGCGTAAGCGTGTTGAGGTGGCCGAGTGAATGATAGCCCGTCAGCGAGTCCAACCAGCCCCATTGGAACACGATCACGAGTGCACCATAGGCTGCGCCAACCGAGAGAAGATTCATGACGATCGCCTTGAGCGGCAGGACCAATGACCGCAACACCACAGCCAATACCAGGAACGCGAGAAGAAGCACGATGACGAGGATTCTTGTTGTGCCCGTTGCGATCGCTCGCTCCTCATCCAACTGAATCGCTGACGTCCCACCTACCGCAGCTTTGGCACCTGTGTGTGCCAGTACCATCGATAGCGATTTACGCAGTTCACGCACGAGCCGCGTCGCGGCGGATGACTCCGGGTCAACCGCAGGGACGACGGTGAAAACGGCGTAGCGACCGTCTTTCGACTGGCCTGCAGACCTGACCTGCCGGACATATGCCAGGGTTTTGGCGCGAAGGCGGATCCGGCGGACCAAGATAGCTCGTTGGCCGGCAGATGCACCCTGCGGCATCTGCACGGTGACGTAGGCCGGTCCAAGTGCGCCGGGACCCACGAGACGCGCGGCCTCATCGAACCCGACGCGCGTAGCATCCGTCGCGTTCAACTGCTGCAACGCCCCTGTGCTCGTTCGCATCTGCAGCGCGGGGACGCACAACGCGAGCAAGGCGCCTCCGACGAGTATGATCGCCCCGATCGGATGGCGCATCACGGTACGCGCCCACCTAGTCCAGAGGTCTCGTTGGCGGTTCTTGCGTTGGCGGCGCATCCCTGCGAGTCGGTTGACGCTCAAGCGCGGCGCACCGATCAGGGTGATCAGTGCGGGTAGCAATGTCACCGATGCTATGACAGAAAGCGCGACGGCGAGTATGGCGCCGAGAGCCATGGACCGAAGCGTCACGCTCGGAATCACTGACAGCCCGGCCAGGGATGCGATCACAGTCGCACCTGAGGAGACCACGGTGGCTCCTGACGTACACAACGCTGTTAGGTGTGCAGTCCGCAGATCGTGTCCGGCATGCAACTCTTGGCGTACACGCGCCAAGATTATGAGCGAATAGTCGACCGCCACCCCAATACCGAGCAGAGACGCCGTGTTCGTGATGAAAATCGACAGCGGCACAAGAGACGATATCCCGTAGATGACCGCCCCGGTTGCGACTACCGAGAAGAAGCCAAGCGCGATCGGGAGAATGGCCGCCGCGAGCGATCCGAAGATGGCGAGCAGTACGACAAGCACTATGGGGAAACCGACTCGCTCAGCGCGGGCCAGCTGGTGCTTGGATGTGGCTGCAAGTCCCGCGCGCAGCGCCCCCTCTCCGAGCAAATGGATTTCCACGCCTCCGCGTGACGTGGGAGCGGCGAGGTTGAGCCGCCGCTCGAGGGCTTCCGCGATTTCCTGAGTACGATCTTCCTTGGCACCAACGCGAAGTCCCATCACGACAGGTTCCCCGAGTCCAGACGCAAAACTCGCGAGTTCGCGTGACTGCCTGGGCAACGCTACCCCATGTACAGCCCGCACGCCACGCTCGACACGGCCGATCGCCGTAGCAAACGCTGCCGGGCTCGCATGACCGTGCGGCCAAAGTAGTACCGCTAGGGTCGGGCGATCGACCTGCGGGAAATCTCGGCGCAGCGTTGCTTCAACCTCCGACGACTGCGAGCCTGAAGCGGCATATCCGCCGGCGATGAGGCGATCCGATTGGCGAGCGGCAAACGGCACTGTCAATACAAGGACACTCAGCCACACCAAGATAACGACCCGTGGCCGCTCCGACGTGATTCGGTGAAGGTAGGCCAGCGCAGCCGTCATGACGGAAGGTGAATAGGGCTCCGCCCTACGAGGTTGCCGCGCCTCGCAGGCGCTCTGACCGACCCGATCCACTCGCGGCGGCGCTCGCGCCACCTCCGCCTACTTGCCTGCACGTCTTCGCTTGCGTGCACGCGGCGGACACGGGACCGAGGTACTCGCCGTGATGGTCGAACCGTCCTGAAAAGTCAGAACGGCATCAAACCGAAAGCCGCCGACCGGGCACTTTCGCGGAATCGCTATCCCTACAGGCCGAAAGTAGACCGTCCTGCCATGACTCTGCCTAGTGTAAAGTAGATGTTCAGGCCCAACGCTGGAGTGCATCCGCACTACCGCCGCATAAGACGCCCCGGGGACACTCGGAGTCAATGGGATGACGGTGTTTAGTTCTGCCGCAAAATTGCCAGATGTGCCTTCAAGCAGCTCACCGGGGAACACGAGCTGAGCAGAGACCGGCGTTTTGGCATCGGCATAGAATAGTAGCGACGTGTGCCCATTTATTGCCTGCCCCATAAATATATTTACTGCGACTGACTCGGCGACGATTATTGGCCCAAACGGCACCTCGACTGTTGCGTTGCCAAGCCCCATCAAGGCGTTTGGGGAGCACCCGGCGAGCCCGCCAGCTTTTAGCTGTCCTTCAGTGCATGTGGCCAAGCCGAGGGTGCTCGACCCTAGACTCACTCCCGGAGGCAGACGCAGATTGACATCGGTGAGGGGCGACGGGATTTGGCCATTGGAAGTCGCAATGCTGAAGTCGACTAGAATGGTAGCGTTCCCGCCAAGCGTGTTCGGTGAAAAATGCACTCGGAACTTTGCAGTCTCGCTAGCGTGAGCAGCGCCAGGAAGCATGAGGCCGACTATGAGAGCTACGCATGAGATAAAGGGAAGTGGACGCATATCGTTGCTGCCGCGCTGGCCTTAGAACACCAGCGTCCCGGTGATCTTCACCGAGATGGCGTAGTTGTGAGTGCGCTGCACCGTGCCCTGGATGCTGATACCTCGCGTCGTGGCGTGTGCGTATCGGCCGCTGCCGCGAATCGAATGGATCGTGCCGCTGAAATGCGCGAGGGCCCCCGAGGCATAGAATGGGACTTCTCCCTGGCCTGTAACGGTCCCGCCACGAGGGTGCGCGGTGAACGAAATCGCCGCGCGCGTGGTGTGTTCGTAGGACACATTGACGCGAATCCCCAGCTTGCCACCTGGCGTTCCGGAGCTGTTGCCTTCCTCGATTAGCAACCCTGTGTGATGGCTGATGAGAGTGAGATGCGCTGTCTCGCTGACGCCGAGTTGCCGGGCAATGGTCGCGGTGGCACCGAGGGAACGTACCCTGTGCTGATTCGTCGAAGCCCCGAGGGCCCCTGACGCAACAGCCACAACGGACGCTACAGCAACAACAAACACAAGTATCCCTGCTCCCGCTAGCGATAGCAAAGCGCGCATACGCATCCGCGACCCACGATGACCCATGGCAAACCTCCACGACTCGCTTGAATTAGCCGGCTATCTGGAATTGCTGGTAGCTCCAGCGCCAGGTGTATAGCCCGACCGACCACGGATGTCAACTGTAGGTGGCGTGCCGGGCTGAGACGGCATAAGCCAAGTCGCGTGCAATGACTCCGCGGCCCCCGCGTGGGTATTGGGCCACTAGAAAGCTGCGCTGAGCACGCAGCTAGAAACACCGAGCCACATTGGCACGGTTCGGCCCAGCGTGAGGCAGAGTTAGACCTGGGGCAGAGTTGGATAGCAGGGCTGACGCTCTATATGGTGCCTGGCGGTCAGCGACCTATACCGATTGAACTACGAAAGGCTATCGTGGCATCAAAGACTGAGCCACGAGCTATAGAGATGGCGACAACGCCAGAGCTATCGCTCGTTCGAGGCGTTGCCCGCGTTACCCGCCGTGGGCCCTACGCAGTCCTGCACGTGAGCGATCCTGGGCGTGTTTTCTCCCCAGAGGTCAAGCGCGAGCTCATGAAAGCGATCGAACGGGAATCCGTGCCGCTGCTCGAGGGGATCGACATTCGCGCCAGCTACTGGCAGCCGCGCGCCGACTACTTCGACAAGATTGACGAATGGATTGTCGTCGAGCACGACAAGCGCCTGGTTGCATGGTGCGGTCTGTGCAAGTGGCAGAGCGACACGGGCCCGATCCTCTACTTCGACACCCTCGGCGTTATGCCCGGCCACCGGCGCACAGGGATCGGCGCGCTGCTGACAATCGAGTCCTGGTTTCGCTTCTGGAGGTTTCCGCGACGGATGCCTTGTCTTGCGCTTCGCTCTCAAAGTCCTGTCGTCTACGCCCTTTTCCGACGTCTGATCCCGCGGATCTGCTACCCCCAGGTCGCGCGCCCCGAGCGCAAACCACCCAAGCGTGCGGTCGAAGTCCTCGCTACCGCGGTGCAGCACACGAGTCCCGGCAAGAAGTTTGACCCACAAACGGGCGTGGTCTTCGGAGCGGTGGGCGCCGGCGCGCTCTATGGGGACAGCCTACCGAGCTCAGGCGATCCCATAGTCGACGCGTTTTTCGCCACGCATCTGCGCGTGAGCGCTGGTGATTCGCTGATGGGTGTGGGAGTGCCCCGGATCGGCGCCTACGTTCCGGGCATGAGTTGGGCGATCGCGATCTACTTCTTCTTTCGCCTGCGGGTGGCCCGCTCCCACCCCAAGACCCGCCCGGCCACGGCAAACGAGACCGACCCCACGCTCGCCGCATGAGCCGTCCACTGACAGCGGCTGGCCTGAGCCACTACGAGGAGATGTGGTCGCGCAACGCAGACGTCATTGCGGCAGGCGAGCAGGACGCACTCCAAGCCTCCCGCATCCTCTGTGCCGGGTGCGGCACCGTTGGTGCGTCCGTTGCCGAGCCGCTCGCGCGAATGGGTATGTGTTCATTCATCCTCGCCGACCCCGAGTGCTTCGAGCTGAGCAATATGAACCGTCAGATGTGCGTCCTGGCGGACATCGGGCGGCCCAAGGTCGACGTTGTCGCCGACCGGCTCGCCGCCATCAATCCGGCGGCTGAGGTCACGAGAATGACCGAGGGCTTGACGCCCCAAAACGTCACTCAGGCCCTTGAGGGCGTCACGATCGTCTTCGAGGGTGTCGATGCATTCGTCTCGTTGTGGGTGAAGTATCTCGTCCATCGCGAAGCAGCGCGGCGCCGAATCCCCGTGCTCTCCGGAGTGGACTACGGCGGCCAGCCAGTCGTCTACGTGTGGGACT
>Ga0207671_10000839_pt1 | contig 39001 bp, 16 predicted proteins | sample KBSC24metaG_FD_184352 | JGI IMG/M metagenome (GOLD analysis project Ga0207671, IMG submission 184352) | Corn rhizosphere microbial communities from Kellogg Biological Station, Michigan, USA - KBS C2-4 metaG (SPAdes) (version 2) | ecosystem: Host-associated > Plants > Roots > Rhizosphere > Soil...
CGCCCTCGGCGACCCGGTCGAAGCGCACGCGATCCTGGCGACCTACGGCCGCGCGCACTCCGACGCGGAGCCGGTGTGGCTCGGATCGGTGAAGTCGAACATCGGTCACACCCAAGCAGCCGCAGGCGTCGCCGGCCTCATCAAGATGATCATGGCCATGCGGCACGAGCTGCTGCCGCGCACTCTTTACGTCGAAGAGCCCACGCACGAAGTCGAGTGGGACGCCAGCGGCGTGAAGCTGCTCGCCGACGACCGTCCCTGGCCACAGCAGGACCGGCCCCGGCGCGCGGCCGTGTCCAGCTTCGGGATCAGCGGCACCAACGCGCACCTGATCATCGAGTCCGTCGACGAAGCCCGAACGGAATCCATCGCCGACCCGACCGTCGCCCCGCTGGTGTGGACGTTCTCAGCACGCAGCGCGGCATCCCTGCGGACGCACGCCAGCCGGCTCGCAACCTTCGCCGCCGAAGCCGACGACAGAACCTTGACCGCCACCGGGCCCACCCTGGCCCGCCGCACCCTGTTCTCACACCGCGCCGCAGTCGTCGCCGAAGACCGTGCGCAGCTGTGCGCCGCGCTCGCGGACCTGGCCGCCGACCGTCCGAACCCGGCCCTCTGGACCGGCATCGCGAGCGCGAACACCGAGCCGGTCTTCGTCTTCCCAGGGCAGGGCTCGCAGTGGCAGGGCATGGCCGCGGAACTGGTGCGCACCGATGAGACCTTCGCCGAAAGTATGCGGCTCTGCGACGAGGCCCTGGCCCCGCACACCGGATGGTCGGTGCTCGACGTCCTGCACGGGGCCGAAGACGCCCCGGCGATGGAGGGCTCCGACGTCATCCAGCCGGTGCTGTTCGCGGTCACGATCTCCCTCGCCGCACTCTGGCAGGCCGCCGGGATCCGTCCGGCGGCGGTGGTCGGGCATTCGATGGGCGAGATCTCCGCGTCCCACATCGCCGGCGCGCTGAGCCTGGCCGACGCCGCGAAGCTCGTGGCCGCGCGCAGCCAGGTCATCGGCTCGATCGACGGCAGCGGCGCGATGCTCTCCGCGATCTCGCCCGCCGCGCGGATCGCCGGGCTGCTCGAGCCCTGGGCCGACCGGCTGTGGATCGCTCTGCGCAACGGCCCCCACAGCACGGTGATCGGCGGCGATCCGGACGCGGTCGAGGAGTTCACGCAGAAATACGGCGACAGCATCCAGCTGCGTCGAGCGGCCCTGGCCTACGCGGCGCACACTCCGCACATCGCCCGGGTCCGCGACGAGCTGTACCGCAAGCTCGGTGTGATCACCCCGTCCGCCGCCGGCATCCCGATCCTCTCGTCCTACCTCGGAGGCCGCGTCGATCCGGCCGCGCTCGGCACCGACCACTGGTACGAGAGCCTGGCCTGCCAGGTCCGGTTCGACGAGGCCGTCCGCGCTTCGCTCTCCGGCCTGGAGTCGCCGCTGTTCATCGAGGTCAGCCCGCACCCGATCCTGTGCGGCGACGTCGAGGACCTCCTGGCCGAGGCCGGGGCGGACGGCGCGGCCGTCGGCTCGCTGCGCCGCGATTCCGGCGGACGACGGCAGTTCTTCACCGCGGCCGCACAGGCCTGGGTTCGAGGCGCGGCAGTGAATTGGCAGACACTGCTGGGCTCTCCGCACCGGCACGTCGAGCCTCCGGCGTACGCGTTCGACCGGCAGCGCTTCTGGCTGGCCGGCACCGATCACGCACCGACCGCCGCCGGCCGGCACCCGCTGTTCGACTCGGTCGTGGCGGTCGCCGAAGACGACCGGATCCTGCTGTCCGGCCGGCTGTCGCTCGCCGCGTCGCCCTGGCTCGCAGACCACACCGTCGGCGGTGTCGTGCTCGTGCCGGCCACCGGGTTCGCCGAACTCGCCCTGCAGGCCGCGGACGCGGCAGGGGCCGAGGGGATCGAGGAGCTCACCTTGCATACCCCGCTCGCGCTGCCGGAATCGGGAGCGATGGAAGTCCAGGTCACGGTCGGCGCGGCCGAGGCGTCCGGTCGGCGCTCCCTGTCGGTGCACTCCCGTCCCGGCGACGACCCCGGCGCGGAGTGGACCCGCAACGCGAGCGGACAGCTGGGCACCGGAGGCTTCACCCCCTCCGCGGCAGCGGCGCTCGGAGCCTGGCCGCCTGCCGACGCCGTCCCGGCCGACCTCGAAGACCTCTACGCGCGCCTGGCCGACACCGGCTACGAATACGGACCCTCCTTCCAGGGACTGCAGGCCGCATGGCGCACCGAGGACGGGTTCTGCGCTGACGTGCGGTTGCCCGCAGGCGCAGCGCCGGACGCCAGTGCGTTCGCGATGCACCCCGCGCTGTTCGACGCCGTCCTGCACATCCTCGTGCTCGAAGCGATGAGCGACGCACCCGACGCCGGTCTGCTGCTCCCGTTCTCCTGGTCGGGCCTGGACGTGGCCGTCACCGGGACCGACAGCCTGCGAGTCCGCCTGACCGGGCGGCCCGACAGCGCGGTCAAGCTGGACCTGTTCGACACCTCCGGCCGTCGCGTCGGCGGGGTCGAGAGCCTGGCGCTGCGCCGCGTCCCGGTCGATCGCTCCCTCGGCGGGTCCGCGGGCTCGGGCCTGTACGACTTCACGTGGTCCGAGGCTCGCTTGAGCGAAGCAGACCTCGAAGGACGCCACTGGGCCGTGCTCGGCGACGGTGCGGAATCGGCGGCGATCACCTTCGCGCTGAAGGAGTTCGGCGCGGACTTCGAACACTTCGATGGCTTGTCCGACCTTGCCGCAACGCCCCGGCCGGACCTGCCCGCGGTGGTCATCGTGCCGTGCGCGACGGACGCCGACCTCGCGCGCCGAGATCCGGCGCGCGACGTCCGCGAAGCTCTCCTTCCCACGCTCGACCTCGTCCAGCAGTGGGCCGCTGATGAGCGCTTCGCCGAATCGCGGTTGCTGGTCCTCGCCGACCGGACCACCCCCGCCGGCGCGGCTGTCTGGGGCCTGATTCGCTGCGTGCAGGCCGAGCACCCGGGGCGCTTCGTCGTCGCCGATCCCGGCCTGCTGGGAGGTCAGGTCCGCGACCGTGCGGCCTGGCGCCTCGTCGCCGCCGGGCTCGACGCCGCGCAGCCCCAGTTCGCCGTGGACGGCGGCCGGCTGCTCACTCCGTGCTTGGCCCGGCGTTCGGCGGCCCCTGTCCTGACGGACCTGTCCGAGGGCACCGTCCTGGTCACGGGAGCGACCGGCGGCATCGGCGCCCTGGTCGCCCAGCGACTCGTCACCGAGCACGGGGCCCGCGACCTGCTGCTGGTCTCCCGCAGCGGCGACACCGCACCCGGCGCGGCGGACCTGTCCGCCCGGCTCACCGAGCTTGGCGCACGGGTCAGGATCGAAGGCTGCGACGTCGCCGACCGCGCGGCCCTGACCGCGCTCCTCGACTCCGTGCCCGCCGACCGGCCGCTGATCGGCGTGGTGCACTCCGCCGGCGTGCTCGACGACGCGCTCGTCGCGGGGCTGACGCCGGAGCGGTGCGAGACCGTGCTGCGCCCGAAGGCGGACGCCGCGTGGCTGCTGCACGAATTGACCGCGGACCTGCCGCTGCGCGCTTTCGTGCTCTTCTCCTCGGTCGTCAGCGTGCTGGGCAACGCCGGCCAGGCGAACTACGGCGCGGCGAACGCCGTCCTCGACGCGTTGTCCGCGTATCGGCGCTCGCTCGGGCTCCCGGCGACCGCGATCGCCTGGGGCCCGTGGACTGTCGGGATGACCGCGGGCCTGACGAAGGCCGACGAGGCCCGCTTCGCCCGCTCCGGACTTGCCGCGCTCGACGAGGCTTCAGGTCTCGGCCTGTTCGACGCCGCACTGGGTGTGGGCGGGACGGGAGGAAGCGTAGTCGTCGCGGCGAAGTGGGATCGCGAGGCTCTCCGGCGCGCTGTCGATCAGGGCGCAGACATCCCCGTAGCCGTGCACGGACTGCTCCCGGCCCGCCGCCGTGCCGCTGCGTCGCCCCAGCAGCCTGGATCGCCCACCACAACCGCAGACCAGCTCGCGGGCCTGACCCGGCCGGAAGCGCTGGAGCTGCTGCTGAGCGTCGTGCGCCGAAACGTCGCCGTCGCCCTGGCGCACGAGAGCCCGGAAGCAGTCGACATCGAGATCCCGTTCAGCGAGCTCGGCTTCGACTCGCTCTCCTCGGTCGAGCTGCGCCGCAAGCTCGGCGACGAGATCGGCCGCCGGCTTCCCGCGACCCTGCTGTTCGACCGTCCCACTGTCGCCGCGGTCGCCGAGTACCTGGCGCAGGAGCTGGCGGCCGACGAGCCGTCCGTCGAGGACGTACTGCGCGACGTGCTGGACCGGCTCAGTGCCGAGAACACCGACGAAAGCGGTCGTGCTCGAGTGGCCGCCATGTTGGACGCCGCCCTGGCCCGGCTCGGCGGCGCGCAGCAGCAGCAACAGACCGGCGGCGCGGACCGGTTCGACGGGGTGTCCGACGAAGAGATCTTCCAGTTCATCGAGCAGTTGTGACAGGGGTGAGTATTCATGGCGGGTGAAGAACGACTGCGGGAGTACCTCAAGAAGGTGACCGCGGACCTGGCGGACGCCAAGAGCCGCATGGCCGATGCCGACGCACGCCGCCATGAGCCCATCGCGATCGTGGGCATGGCCTGCCGCTACCCCGGCGGCGTGGACACCCCCGAGGGCCTGTGGCGCCTGGTCGACGAGGGCCGCGACGCGACCTCTGAGTTCCCCGGCGATCGCGGCTGGGACACCGAGGCGCTCTACGACCCCGACCCCGAGGCGATCGGCACCTCCTACTCGCGCCGCGGCGGGTTCCTGGAGGCGGCCGGCGAGTTCGACGCCGGATTCTTCCGGATGAGCCCGCGCAACGCGCTCGGCACCGACCCCGGTCACCGCCTGTTCCTGGCCTGCGCCTGGGAGGCCTTCGAGCGCGGCGGGTTCGACCCGACCACGCTGCGAGGCAGCCGGACCGGCGTGTGGGCCGGGCAGATGTACGACTACTACTCCACGCGCTTCCTCGCCGCGAGTCCGCCGGCGCTGGAGGGCCTGCTGGCCGTGGCGAGCACCGGCAGCATGCTCTCCGGCCGGGTCTCCTACACCTTCGGGTTCGAAGGCCCCTCGGTCACGGTCGACACCGCCTGCTCCTCCTCGCTGGTGGCGCTGCACCAGGCGGTGCAGTCCCTGCGCAGCGGCGAGTGCGCCCTGGCGCTGGCCGGCGGGCAGACCGTGATGCCGACCGCGACGCTGTTCGTCGAGTTCTCCCGGCAGCGCGGCCTGGCCGCCGACGGCCGGTGCAAGTCCTTCTCCGCGGACGCCGACGGCACCTCCTGGGCCGAGGGCGTCGGCGTGCTCGTCCTGGAGCGTCTGTCCGACGCCCGGCGCAACGGCCGGCGCATCTACGGCCTGATCCGCGGCAGCGCGGTCAACCAGGACGGCGCCAGCAACGGCCAGACCGCGCCCAACGGCCCGGCGCAGGAGGCGGTCATCCGCCAGGCGCTCGCCGACGCCCGGCTCGACCCGCGCGACGTGGACGCGGTGGACGCGCACGGCACCGGCACCCGCCTCGGCGACCCGATCGAGGCGCAGGCGATCATCGCGACGTACGGCCGCGACCGCCCCGAGGGCCGGCCGCTGTGGCTCGGCTCGCTGAAGTCGAACATGGGCCACGCCCAGGCCGCCGCGGGCGTCGCCGGTGTGATCAAGATGCTGATGGCGATGCGCCACGGCGTGCTGCCGCGCACGATCAACGTCACCGAGCCGACGCCGCACGTCGACTGGTCGGCCGGCACTGTCCGGCTGCTGACCGAGCCGCAGCCCTGGGAGCGCGGCGGCGACCGGCCGCGCCGGGCCGCGGTGTCCTCCTTCGGGATCAGCGGCACCAACACGCACGTGATCCTGGAGGAGCCGGATGCCGCGGACGAGCCGCAGCCCACTGATGAGCCCGCGTCCGCGCTGCTGCCGCACGCCTGGACGCTCAGCGCCCGCAGCCGTGCCGCGCTCGAAGGCCAGGCGCGCCGGCTGCGCGCATGGGTGCAGGCCGACGAAGCGATGCGTCCCGTCGACGTCGCCCGCTCGCTGGCCACCACCCGCGTCCGCTTCGACCACCGCGCCGTCGTGGTCGGCACCGACCGGGACCGGCTGCTCGCCGGGCTCGACGCCCTCATCGCCGGCCGGGACGACGCGCCGGTGGCGCTCGGCACGGCCGAGTTCGGGGCGCGCGCGGCGTTCGTCTTCAGCGGCCAGGGCAGCCAGCGGCCCGGGATGGGCCGCGATCTGCACCGCGCGTTCCCGGTCTTCGCCGAGGCCTTCGACGAGGCCTGCGACGCCCTCGACCCGCATCTGGAGCATCCGCTGCGCGAGGTGATGTGGGCTGAGCCGGACTCGGCGGAGGCGGCCGCGCTGAACGAGACCGCTTATACACAACCGGCCCTGTTCGCCTACCAGGTCGCCGCGTTCCGGCTGCTGGCCTCGCTCGGCCTCGCGCCGCAGGCCGTGGCCGGCCACTCCGTCGGCGAGATAGCCGCGGCGCACGTCGCGGGGGTCTGGGACCTGGCCGACGCGGCCCGGTTCGTCGCCGTGCGGGGCCGGCTGATGCAGGGCCTGATCGAGCGCGGCGCCATGGTGGCGCTGGCGGCCACCCCGGAGGAGGTGCTGCCGCTGCTCCCGGACCGGGTCGGCATCGCCGCCGTCAACGGTCCGGCCGACGTCGTGATCTCCGGCGACGAACAGGCCTGCCTCGCGCTCGCCGGGCAGTTCGAACAGCGGGGCCGGCGGGCGCGCAGGCTCACCGTCAGCCACGCGTTCCACTCGCCGCTGATGGAGCCGATGATCGAGGACCTCGCCGCACATCTGGCGACCATGACCTTCCACGCCCCGAAGCTCACGGCGCAGACCGACCTCGGAGCCGAACGTTCCTGGAGCGAGCCGTCCTACTGGACCGACCAGGCCCGCCACGCCGTGGACTTCGCCCCGATGATCGGGCGTCTGGAGTCCTCCGGCATCGGCGCCTACCTGGAGATCGGCCCGCAGCCGGTGCTCTCGGCGATGATCCGCTCCTGCCTCGCCGCCGCGGACACGGCGGTGACCGCCACCGCCGCCAAGCGCCAGAGCGAACTCGACGGATTCCTCCTCGGCCTCGGCGCGGCCTTCACCGCCGGCCTGGACGTCGACTGGACGGCGCTCACCGAAGGCGGCCGCGCCATCGAACTGCCGACCTACGCCTTCGAGGACGAGAACTACTGGCTGCTGCCGCCGACCGCGCCTGCTGATGTCGCCAAGGCAGGTCTGCGCGCGATCGAGCATCCGCTGCTGAGTGCCGCGGTGGACGTGGCCGAGGGCGGCCCGCTGGTCGCCACCGGCCGAGCCGGCCTGGCCGATCTGCCCTGGCTGGCCGATCACGCGGTGGCCGGCTCCGTGGTCGTTCCCGGCGCCGCGGTGCTCGACCTGGTACTGGAGATCGGCCGCCACGCGGGCTTCGATAGCGTCGCAGAGCTGGTCTTCGACGCGCCGCTGGTCCTGCCCGCCGAGGGCGTGCTGGCCTTGCAGGCGGTCGCGAACCCCTCTGACGGCACGGTCCGCGTGTTCGCCCGCGCCGAGGACGACGCCGAGTGGACCTGCCACGCCTCCGCGCGGCTGGACGCGGCCGGATCTGCGCTTGCTTCGGCCCCGGACTCGGGCTGGGCAGCGTCTTGGCCGCCGGCGAACGCGGCGCCGATCGACTTCGACGACGCCTACGAGCGGCTCGCGGACCTCGGCTACGCCTACGGCCCGGCCTTCCGCGGCGTCGTCGCGGCCTGGCGGCTCGGCGACGACCTCTACGTCGAGGCCGAGCTGCCCCAGGAAGCCGACACCGCAGGCTTCGGACTGCACCCGGCGCTGCTGGACACCTCCTTCCACCCTTACATCGCAGAGAGCGGCACATCCGGGCTGCGCGTGCCCTTCGCGTTCCACGACGTGCGCCTGCACGCGACCGGCGCCACCGGGATACGCGTCCGGATCCGTACCGAAGGGCAGGATCGGATCTCGCTCGACGTCGCGGACGGTGCCGGTCTGCCGGTACTCGCCATCGGAGAGATGCGGGTCAGGGAACTGACCGTCGCCGCGCTTCCCGGTGGCTCCGGCCCGGCGGGGTACGGAGGCGTTGACTGGATCGAGCACCCTTCGGCAGGGCTCGAAGACGGGTCGGAGTGGGTCTCGATCGGCGCGGCCGTCCCCGGGATCGCGCGCTATTCCTCGCTCGCCGACCTCGCCGCCGCGATCGACGCGGGTCGGCGGCTCGACTATGCCGTCCTGGCGATCACCGATCCCGCTATGGACCCGATCGCCGGTGCCCGCACCGTGTTCGGCGACGTGCTCGACACTCTGCGCGCCTGGACCACCGACCCGCGCTACGCCGGAGCCCGGCTCGTCGTGGTCGCGGACCCGGACGTGCCCGCGACCGCTGTCGCGTGGGGCCTGGTCCGTGCCGCGCAGATCGAGAACCCCGGCCGCTTCGTCCTGGCCGGCGGCGACTTCGAGGCGACGACGCCCGCGCGGGTGGCCGCAGTGCTCGCTTCCGGCGAGGACCAGTGCCTGATCCGCGAGGATCGAACCCTGGTTCCCCGCGTGACGCGCCGGACCCCGGTCATCGCCGAACCGGTGGACTTGTCCGACGGAACGGTGCTCGTCACCGGAGCGACCGGCGAGCTGGGCGCCCTGATCGCCGAGCGGCTGGCTGAGCACCATGGCGCCCGGCACCTGCTGCTCGTCTCCCGCCGGGGCGCAGCCGCAGAAGGAGCTGCCGAGCTGACCGCGCGACTTCAGGCGCATGGTGCGCAGGCGCAGTTCGAGGCCTGCGACGTCGCGGACCGCGCCGCGCTGGCCGCGCTGATCGCCTCCATACCGGCCGACCGTCCGCTGATCGGCGTCGTGCACTCAGCCGGCGTCCTGGACGACGCCACGCTCGAAGGCCTGTCGCCGGAGCGGATCGAGAAGGTCTTCCGCCCCAAGGTCGACGCCGGATGGCTGCTGCACGAGCTCACCCTCGACCAGCCGCTGCGGGTGTTCGTGCTCTTCTCCTCGATCGCCGGGGTGATCGGCAACGCCGGGCAGGGCAACTACGCGGCCGCCAACACCTTCCTGGACGCGCTCGCGGCGCTGCGGCGCTCGCTCGGCCTGCCCGCCGTCTCGGTCGCGTGGGGCCTGTGGACCACGGACTCCGGTATGGGCGCCGGACTGACGGCGGCCGAGAAGGCTCGGCTGGCGCGCACCGGGATATCAGGGCTCAGCGCAGAGCAGGGCTTGGCGCTCTTCGACGCCGCGCTCGGCGATACCGCCGCGCCGCCGCTCGTCGTCGCCTCCCGGTGGAACACAGCAGGTCTGCGGGCCCGCGTCGAGAACGGCGAGGAGATCTCCGGGATGCTGCGCGGCCTTGTGCGCGCGACCCCGCGTCCGCGCGGTACGTCCGCCGCGTCCCCGGCCGCGCGCGGTGGCGCCACGCTGGCCGACCGGCTCGCCGGCCTGCCCGAGGAGACGGCGCGCGAGAAGATCACCGAGCTCGTCCAGGGGCACGCGGCCGCGGTGCTCTCGCACGGCTCGGCCGAGGCCATCGACGTCGGCATGTCGTTCAGCGAGCTCGGCTTCGACTCGCTGACCGCCGTGGACTTCCGCAACCGCCTCAACGCCGACGCCGGTCTGCAGCTGCCGGCCACGGCGGTGTTCGACCACCCGAGCGTGATCCGCCTCTCCGAGCATCTGTTCGGCCTGGTCGTCGGCGAGGCGCCGAGCGTGCCGGACCGGCTGCGCGCGGCGCTGGCCGAGGTCGGGGGCCTGCTCGCGGCACCCGAGCTCGACGCCGCCGAGCGGGAGCTGGCCGCTGCCTCGCTGCAGACCCTGCTTCGGGCGACCGGCGCGGCGAGGGCGCCCGGGGCCGCACCGCTGGAGCCGGACGTCCCGGCGGCCCGGCTCGGCGAGGCCTCCGACGAGGAGATCTTCGCGTTCATCGACGGACAGCTCTAGCGCCGGCCCGGCACTGATCACGACAGGCATTGATCACGACAGGGGTTCTTGCATGGCTACCGAGGACAAGCTCCGCGAATATCTCAAGCGGGCGACGGTCGACCTGGCCGACGCGCGCCGCCGGCTGGCCGAGGCCGACGCCGGCCGCCGCGAGCCGATCGCGATCGTCGGCATGTCCTGCCGGTTCCCCGGCGCGCCGTCGGTGCCGGAGTACTGGCGGCTGCTGAGCGAGGGGCGCTCGGGCGTCCTGGACGCAGTCCCGGACGGCCGCTTCGAGCTCGGCCCCGAGGCCGACGCGCTCGGCGTCTACACCCGGCGCGGCGCGTTCGTCGAGGACGTCACCCGCTGGGACGCGCGCTTCTTCGGCTTCCCGCCGCGCGAGGCGCTGCGCATGGACCCGCAGCAGCGGCTGCTGATGGAGCTGGCCTGGGAGGGCATGGAGGACGCCGGGGCCCCGGCCGCGAGCCTGGCCGGCACCCGGACCGCCGTGATCGTCGGCTTCTCCGACGTCTTCCAGTACGGCCGGATCGAGGACGAGCGGGTCGGGCCGGAGGTCTTCACCGACCCCTACATGGGACAGGGCTCCTCGCCGAGCGTCGTGGCGGGCCGCCTGGCCTACCACTTCGACCTGCGCGGCCCGACGCTCGCGCTCGACACCGCCTGCTCGTCCTCGCTGGTCGCGGTACACCTCGCCAGCGAGGCGCTGCGCCGCGGGGAGTGCGACACCGCCCTGGCCGGCGGGGTGTTCCTGGCCCTGCACCCGGACATGTACGTGCACGGATGCGCGACCTCGATGCTGTCCCGGTCCGGCCAGTGCCGCACCTTCGACGCCGGAGCCGACGGCTACGTGCTCGGCGAGGGCGGCGGTCTGGTCATGCTGGAGCGCCTGTCCGACGCGCTGCGCAAGGGGCGCCGCATCCACGCGGTGATCCGCGGCTCGGCGGTGAACCAGGACGGGCGCAGCAACGGCCTGACAGCGCCGAACCGCGGCGCGCAGGTGGACGTGATCCGCCGCGCTCTCGCCGCGGCCCAGGCCGATCCCGCCGACCTGAGTTACGTCGAGGCGCACGGCTCGGGCACCCCGCTCGGCGACGAGATCGAACTCGCCGCGCTGGGGGAGGTGTTCGGCGGCCGAGCGGTGCCGCTGCCGGTGGGCGCGGTCAAGACGAACATCGGCCACACCCAGGCCGCGGCGGGCATGGCCGGTCTGATCAAGACGGTGCTCGTGCTCGAACATGGGCAGGCTCCGGCGAACCTGAACATGGCCGAGCCGGCCGAGGCCGTGCGAGCGAGCGCGGCGGTCCAGCCGTGCGCGGACGCGCGGGAGCTGCCCGGCGGCGAGCAGCCGCTGGTGGCCGGGGTCAGCTCGTTCGGGTGGTCGGGGACCAATGCGCACGTGATTCTGGAGGAGGCTCAGCCTGTCGAGGCCGAGCCATCACCGGATGCTGAGATTGGCCGGCCGGAGCTGCTGCTGGTTTCGGCAGCAGGGCCGGATGCGCTCAGCGCGTCGTTGAAGCGCCTCGCCGATGTCGTGGGTGCCGTCGGCGGCCCGAGCCTTGCCGAGGTCGCGTACACGTTGCGGACAGGACGCGCAGAGCTCGACTTTCGGCGCGCGATCGTCGCCACGAGCCTTCAGGACGCGGCTGCCAGCCTGGCCGCGGCTGCTGAGGAGCCCGGCGTTCGCTGCCCGAAGAACCGGCCGCGCGAAACATTTGTGGCTCCGGGCACCGCGAACGCGGCCGACCTCCAGGCTTGCGGGCGGCAATGGGAACTCGGCGTCAGTGTGGATTGGTCTGCGCTGGACACCGGCGGGCTTCGGCCTGTTTCCCTGCCGACCTATCCGTTCCAGCGCGAGCGCTACTGGGTGGACGAACAGACTTCCGCCGCAACCGACCGGGTCGAGCTGCTCACCCAGACCTGGGATGTGGCCGCCCCCGGCAACGACGAGCCGTTCTCTGGACGCTACCTGCTCCACCGCGACCCCTCCGGTGTCGCCGACACCCTCGCCGACCTGCTCACCGCCGGCGGCGCAGAGGTCGAGTTCGCCGATTCCGATTCCTCCAGCACCGCCACGACGATCGTCCACTTCGCCTCGCAAGACGAGACCGACGCTGTCGTCTCCGTCGCGAACGCGATCGCGACCTGGGGTGAGCGCTCCGGCCCGGCCCGGGTCCTCATCGTCACCCGCGCCGCGCACGCCGTACTGCCAGCAGACGCGATGTCGGCGACCCAGGCTGCCGTCGCCGTCCTGCCCATCGTGGCGAACCAGGAGTACCCGCACCTCGACTGCCGCAGCGTCGACCTCGACCCGGCGTACAGCGAGAAGGCCGCCGCCGAGGCGATAGCCGCCGAGCTTCGTCGGCCTTCTGATTCGGTGATCACCGCATATCGCGCCGATCGCCGATACGCCCCCGGATACACGGCCGCGGACCAGGTGCCGACGCTGCAGTCGGTGCCGGTCGTGCGAGAAGGCGGCACCTACCTGATCACCGGCGGGCTCGGTGAGATCGGGCTGGTCATCGCCGAGCACCTGGTCCGTCAGGGTGCTGCCGAGCTGGTGCTGACCAGCCGCGGCGGCGAGCCCGCCGATCCGCGGGACCCCCGGGCCGTCGCGGTCCGGCGGCTGCGCGGGCTCGGCGCGACGATCACCGCCCCGCGCGTGGACGTCACCGACCCGGCGGCGATGCGCGAGCTGTTCGACGCCGCCGACCGGATCGACGGAGTGGTGCATGCCGCCGCCGACGCGGCCCTGGACGCCTTCGGCTCGCTGCGCGATCTGGACCGGAGGACCGCGGCGCGGCACTTCGGTGCGAAGGTCGAGGGCGCTCGCGTCCTGGCCGATGCCGTCGCCGAGCTGAGCGAGGACCGGTCCCCGGACTGGTGCATGCTCTTCTCCTCGACCTCCGCGCTGCTCGGCGGCGTCACGTTCGGCGCCTACGCCGCGGCGAACGCCGCGCTCGGCGCCCTCGCGCAGGCCGCGAACCGTGACGGCTCGACCCGCTGGATATCAGCGGTCTGGGACACGTGGGCCTGCACACTCAGCAAGCTGAGCGGCGGCATCGGGGCGAGCCTGGTCGCGCACTCGATGAGCGACGAGGAGGCCCTGGACGCCTTCGACCGCGCCGTCGGCCACGGAACCAGCCCGATCGTGATCGCCGCGGGCGGGCTCGCCGATCGGCTGCCCCGCCCGGCATCCCGCACGGCGCCGGCCGCGACCGTCCCGGCGCGCGCCGGCACGACGATCCGCCACCCGCGTCCCGACCTGCCGCAGCCCTACGCCCCGCCGCGTACCGCGACCGAGCGGGCGATCGCCGAGCTGTGGAGTGCGGAACTCGGCGTCGAGCCGGTCGGCATGGGCGACAACTTCTTCGACCTCGGCGGCACCTCGCTGGTCGTGCCCGGTCTGCTCGCCGCGATCACCGAGCGCTGCGGCGTCTCGCTGCCCACGGTGGCGCTGTTCGAGGCGCCGACGGTGCGCTCGCTGGCCGCCGCGGTCGACGAGCGCGGTACCCAGCACATCGAGCCGACACAGACTCCGCAGGCGCTCGCGCCGCAGCCCGCGGAGTCAGAGCCAGAGCCAGAGCCAGCGCGCCCTCTGCCAGCCTTCGATCGCGACCGCCCGGCCCCGGTTCGCAGGCCCTCGCCAGCTCCCGCCGCACAGCCCTCCGGCCGGGTGCTGGCCCGCAGGTCTTCGCCGACTCCCGCCGAGCAGCAGCCCGAAGCCGACCGCCGAGTCGCCATCGTCGGCATGGCCGGCCGCTTTCCCGGCGCCGGCGATGTCGAGACGTTCTGGAGCAACCTGTGCGGCGGCGTGGAGTCGATCTCCTTCTTCGACCGCGAGGAGCTGATCGAGGCGGGTGTCGCCCCCGAGCTCGTCGACGACCCCTCCTACGTCCTGGCCCGGCCCGTCCTGGAGGACATCGCAGGCTTCGACGCCGCGTTCTTCGGCATCAGCCCCCGGCAGGCCGCGATCACCGACCCCCAGCAGCGGCTCTTCCTCGAAGTCTGCTGGGAGGCCCTTGAACAAGCCGGCTACGCCCGGGCCGATGACAGCCGCGGCAGGGTCGGCGTCTTCGGCGGCACACACCTGAGCACGTACCTGCACGCCATCCAGGACCAGCTCGAAGCCGACGGCGTGAGCATCTTCGAGCTCGCCATGGGCAACGAGAAGGACGCGCTGACCACGGTCGTGTCCTACCTGCTCGACCTGCACGGCCCCAGCGTCGCGGTGCAGACCTTCTGCTCCACCTCGCTGGTCGCCGCGCACCTCGCGGTGCAGAGCCTGCGCGCCGGTGACTGCGATATGGCCTTGGCCGGCGGCGTCTCGATCCGGATCCCCGACAAGTCCGGCCACATCTACGTCCCCGGCGGCATGGAGTCGCCGGATGGCCACGTGCGCACCTTCGACGCCGAGGCGCGCGGCAGCATGTTCGGCGACGGCGCGGCGGTGGTCGCCCTGAAGCGGCTGTCCGACGCGCAGCGCGACGGCGACCACATCTGGGGCGTCATCCGCGGCTCGGCGATGAACAACGACGGCACGCTCAAGGTCGGCTACACCGCCCCGAGCGTCGTCGGCCAGTCCCGGGTGGTGGCCGCGGCCCTGGTCGACGCGGGCGTCACGCCGGAGGAGATCGGCTACGTCGAGGCGCACGGCACGGGGACCGTGATGGGCGACCCGATCGAGGTGGCCGCCCTCACCCGCGCCTACGGCCCGACCTCGCGGCAGCAGTACTGCGCGATCGGCTCGCTCAAGACCAACGTGGGCCACCTGGACCGGGCGGCGGGGGCGGCCGGGCTGATCAAGACGGCGATGGTGGTGCGCGAGCAGGTCATCCCGCCGACGCTGCACTACACCAGCCCCAACCCCGGCATCGACTTCGCCGGCAGCCCCTTCTACGTCGCCGCCGAGCTCCAGCCGTGGCCCGACGACATCGGGGAAGCCGGCGAGGGCCCGCGCATCGCCGGCCTGAACTCGCTCGGAATGGGAGGCACCAACGTGCACATGATCGTCGAGGAGCCGCCGCGGCGCCGGGACTTCGGCCCGGGGGACCGGGACTCGGATCCGGCCGTGACCCGCCGCGTGCAGATCCTGCCGGTCTCGGCCCGCACCGCCGACGCCGCCGACGCCGCCTGCCTCAAGCTCGGCGAGCACCTCGGCGCGAACCCGAACACCCGTCTCGCCGACGCCGCGTACACGCTCCAGGCCGGGCGCCGCACCTTCGAGCACCGCCGGGTCGCGGTGGTCTCCGGGCTCGACGAGGCCGTCACCGCGTTCACCGACGAGAACGCCGCGCGTCCGCCGATGCGCCGCACCGATCCGGCGCAGCAGCGCCCGGTCGCGTTCCTGCTCGCGGGCGTCGGCGAGCAGTACCCCGGCATGGTCGGCGAGCTCTACCGCCGCGAGCCGGTCTTCCGCGAACGGCTCGACGAATGCCTCGTCCTGGTCGGAAAGGCCCTGACCGCGCACGGCCCCTTCGAGGACGAAGCCGAGACCGACGCCGACCTGCTCCTGGACCTGCTCACCGGGACCCGCGGCGGCGGAGGCGGTGACCTGGCCGCGCTGCTCGGCCGCCGCGGCGCCGCCGACCCGCGGGCCGAGGCCCTGGAGCGCACCGAGATCATCCAGCCGCTGATGTTCGCCGTCGACTACGCGATCGCCGGAACGCTGATGCGCTGGGGCGTGCAGCCGACGGCGATGCTCGGCTACAGCCTCGGCGAGTACGTCGCGGCGTGCCTGGCCGGCGTGCTCTCGCTGGAGGACGCGATCGGCCTGGTCGTCTACCGGGCAGCGCTGATCGGTGCCGCCGAGCGCGGCGCGATGGCCGCCGTACCGCTGTCCGCCGAGGACCTGCGCGGCCGGTTCGCGCTCGACGAGCTCGGCCTGGACGTCGCCGCGGTCAACGGCCCCGCCACGACCGTCGTCGCCGGGCCCGCCGACGCCCTCGACACGCTGATCGCCCGGCTGCGGGAGCAGGACATTCCCGGCCGGCCGCTGCAGACGACGCACGCCTTCCACTCCCGGATGCTCGCGCCGCTCGCCGACGAACTCACCGCGTGGGTCGCCGCGAACGTCACGCTCAACGCGCCCGAACTGCCCTACCTGTCCAACGTCACCGGCGGTCCGGCCGAGGCGGAGCTGGTGTGCGACCCGGGCTACTGGGCTCGGCACATGTGCCAGACCGTCCAGTTCGCCGAAGCCGCCGCTGCGCTCCTGGCCGATCCGGATCTGGCCGTCATCGAGATCGGCCCGGGCAAATCTCTGGGCACCCTGATGCGCGCGGCCGGATGCCCGCCCGAGCGCTGGCCGCTGATCTGCGCGACACTTCCGGCCGCGAGCGACCCGAGCGCCTGCGACGAGACGCTGAGCGAGGGTGTCGCACGGCTCTGGCTCGCGGGCGTCGACATCGACTGGGACGCCTACCACGGACGTGTGGTGCGGGAAGGCACGGTCCTGTCCCCGCAGGCCCCGGGTCGCATCCCGCTGCCGACGTACCCCTTCCAGCGCCAGCGCCACTGGATCGAGGCGGCCGGGACCGCGCGTCCGCACCGGGCCGGCGCCGCGATCGCCGCATCGGCCGCGCCCTACGAAGCGACCCGGCTGGAGGACCTCGACCTGCTGCCCAAGCTGCCCGAGGAGCAGTGGCTGAACGTCCCGGTCTGGCGGCAGGTCGCAACCGCTCCGGCCGCCGCCGCGCAGCCCGCCTCGTGGCTGGTGTTCGCGCGGGACGGACTCGCCAAGCAGGTCCTCGACGACCTGCGTTCCGGAGCCGCGGCGAGCGGTGCTTCGGTGACCGAGGTGCGGCCCGGCGACGCTTACGCCGCCGGTGCCGACGGCGGCTACACGGTGCGCCCGGGCACCAGCGAGGACATCCTCGCAATGCTCGAAGACCTGCGTCGGCGACAGATCGATCTGGACCGGGTCGTGCACCTGTGGGCTCTGGACGAGCACTCCGAGCTGGACGAGAAGGCCGCGCTGTCCCTCGGCCTGCACTCGCTCGTCGCTCTGTGCCGCGCCGCGGGTGAGGCCGGGTCGACGCAGTGGGCGCTGGACATCGTGAGCGCCGGGGCCTTCCCTGTGCTCGACGGTGCCGAAGCCCGGCCGGTCGCGGCGGCGCTGATCGGACCGGCGCTGGTGATCCCGCTGGAGTACCCGTCGATCTCCGCACGTCTCATCGACGCCGAGCCGGCCACCGACGCTGCGGCCATCACCGCCGAGCTGCGCCGGGAACGCGGCGAGACACCCGTCGCGATCCGCGGAGCCCGGCGCTGGCTCAGCGGGTTCGAGACGCTGGCGCCTGCGAGCCTCGACGAGGCCGTCAAGGCTCTGCGACCCGGCGGCGTTTATCTGATCACCGGCGGTCTCGGCGGCATCGGTCTGGCGATGGCCGAGCGCCTGGTGCGGGCCTGCGATGCGAAGCTCGTCCTGCTCGGCCGCAGCGGCCTGCCGCCGCGCGAGCAGTGGGAGGCGGTCGCCTCCGGTGCCCAGGCCGCCGACCCGGTGGTGCGCGGCCGCGTCGAGCGCGTCCTGAACCTGATCGCCCTCGGTGGCGAGGTGGAGATCGCCGTCGGCGACGTCGCCGATCCCGGCGATGTGCGCCGCGCCGTCGACCTGGCGCAACAGCGCTTCGGGGCGCTGCACGGCGTCCTGCACACCGCAGGCGTGCCGGGGGTCGGCCTGATGCAGTTCAAGGGACCCGGCGACAGCGATGTGGTGCTCGCCCCCAAGGCCGACGGTGTGAAGGCCCTGGCCGAGGCGCTGCGCCTGGACGGACCCGATGAGGTGTCGCTGGACTTCCTGGTGCTGTTCTCCTCGATCGTCTCCAGCACCGGCGGCGGCCCCGGCCAGGTCGACTACACCGCGGCCAACGCCTACCTCGACGGCTATGCGGCCAAGCTCGCCGCCACCGGCCGCCGGGTGGTCTCGGTGGACTGGGGCGAGTGGGCGTGGAACGCCTGGGAGGGCAACCTGAGCGGCGTCGACGACGCACCGCGGGCCTTCATGCGCAGGCACCGAGACGCCTTCGGCCTCACCTTCGACGAGGGCTGGCGGATGCTGCTGTGGGCGCTGGCCGCCGGCGAGCCGCGAGTCGTGGTCTCCACGCAAGACCTGGCGGCGATGGTGCGCTACGGCCGCTCGTTCACCGTGGACATGTTCTCCGGCCCGGCCCCCGACGACGGCGCCGTGCAGGCCCGGCATCCGCGCCCCGAGCTGGTCACCGCGTATCAGGAGCCGTCGAGCCAGGCCGAGCGGAGCATCGCCGAGATCTGGGGCGCCATGCTCAAGCTCGACCGGATCGGCGTGCTGGACAACTTCTTCGAGCTCGGCGGCAGCTCGCTGCTCGGTATCAGTCTGCTGGCCGCGCTGCAGCGCGAGTTCCCCGGCGCGCACCTGCCGCCGCACATCCTGCACGAGGCCCCGACGGTCGCCGCCCTGGCGAAGATCGCCGCGGGCACCGCCGAGGACGCGCCGCCGGAGCGCGGCGGCGAGGTCCGCGAGCTCGCCGAGCTCCGCAGATCCGGCCTCAAGGCCGCCGCCGCCCGTCGCCGGCGCGGCTGACCCTAACCAGCAAGCGCACACCAGCAAGCGCACACCCAGCGAGTGCTCACCCAGAAGGAGAGAACTGTGACCGTTGTCGGAGTGGTCGGTGCCGGCGTCATGGGCATCGGCGTCGCCCAGAACCTCGCTCAGGACGGCTACGACGTCGTCCTGGTGGACCTGGACGAGCAGACGCTGGACGCGGCCCGCGCCGAGATCGTCCGCAACTGCCGGATGAGCCAGATGATGGGCGGCCCGGCGCTGGACCCGGACGAGGTGCTCGCCCGGATCACCTGCGCGGTCGGCGTCGAGGCGCTGGCCAAGGCCGAGTTCGTGATCGAGAACGTCACCGAGGACTGGGACGCCAAGCAGGCCGTGCACCAGCGGCTCGACGAGGTGTGCGCTCCGGAGACCGTGTTCATCGCCAATACCTCGGCCATCCCGATCACCCGGATCGCCTCGGTCGGCCGGCACCCGGAGCGGGTCGTCGGTGTGCACTTCATGAACCCGGTGCCGGCCAAGCCGGTGGTGGAGCTGATCCCGGGCGTGCACACCTCGCCGCGCACCCTGGAGCTCACCCGGGAACTGCTGGCGGGCATGGGCAAGAAGGCGGTCGAGGTCAAGGACTCCAGCGGCTTCGTCTCCAACCGGGTGCTGATGCTCACCGTCAACGAGGCGGCGTTCCTGGTCTACGAGGGCGTGGCGACCGCCGCGCAGGTCGACGAGGTCTTCCGCGGCTGCTTCGGCCACCCGATGGGCCCGCTGCAGACCGCGGACCTGATCGGCGTGGACACCATCCTCTACAGCGTCGAAGTGCTCTACGAGCACTACGCCGACAGCAAGTACCGGCCGTGCCCGCTGCTCAAGCAGATGACCGACGCGGGCCTGCACGGGCGCAAGTCCGGCCGCGGCTTCTACACCTACTCCAGCTGACCGAACCCCGAGGAGACGACAACCATGGCTGAGAACACTGCCGAGAAGATCGCCGGCTTCATCCGCGAGCGCTTCCCGGAGGCGGAGATCACCGAGAGCGACGACATCTTCTCGCTCGGCTACATCAACTCCCTGTTCGCGATGGAGCTGGTGATGTATCTGGAGAAGACCTTCGGCATCACTCTGGGCAATGACGACCTGCGGATCGACAACTTCCGTACCGTCAAGGCGATGACCGGTCTGGTCAGCCGGTACGTCGCGCCCGCCCCGGTCGGCTAGGCGGCGGGGGATGACCAGCACCCTGACCGAGCCGGTCGCCGCGCCGCCCGCTCCGGACCGGGACAGCGCCCGTGCGTTCGTGGACGAGCACATCGTGCCGAAGGCCGAGGAGTACGACCGCCTCGGGAGGATCCCCGAGGAGCTCTTGGAGCGGGTGGCGGCCGAAGGGCTCTGGGCTCCGTTCCTGAGCCCGGAGTTCGGCGGCCGCGGCCTGGCGATGACCACGCTCGGCGAGATCCACGAGGAGTTCGGCCGGGGCTGCTCCTCCATGCGCAGCCTGCTGACCGTGCACACGATGCTGTCTTGGGCGCTGCAACGCTGGGGCAGTCGCGAGCAGCTCGAGCGGTGGGCGCCCGGGCTGGCCGCCGGCCGCGTGCTCGGCGCCTTCTGCCTGTCCGAGCCGGGGGCGGGCAGCGACGCGGCCGGGATCGCGGCCTCGGCCGCGGCGCAGCCCGGCGGCGGCTGGGTCCTCAACGGCGTCAAGACCTGGATCACCGGCGGTCTGCGGGCCGACCTCTTCCTGGTCTTCGCCAAGGCCGGGCCGAGCACCGTCGCGCTGCTCGTCCCGCGCGACACCCCTGGCGTCGAGGCGACGCCGATCGACGACATGCTCGGCACCCGCGCCTCGCTGGTCGCCGAGGTGCGCTTCACCGATGTGCGCCTGGGACCGGACGCGCTGCTCGGCCCGGGCGCGTTCGCCTCCGGCATGGTGCTGACCGGGACGCTGGACCTGGGACGCTTCTCCGTCGCCTCCGGTTCGGTCGGCATCATCCAGGCCTGCATCGACCTCAGCGCCGCGCACGCCTCCCGGCGCACCATCGGCGGGCGGCCGCTGCGCGACCTGCAGCTGATCCAGGCCAAGCTCTCCGACATGGTCACCGACGTGCGTGCGGGGCGGCTGATGTGTGCCGAGGCCGGCCGGCTCAAGGACGCCGGGGATCCGGCGACGATCATGGCGACATGGGTCGCGAAGTATTTCGCCTCCTCCGCCGCCGCCCGGCACGCCTCCGAGGCCGTGCAGATCCACGGCGCGCTCGGCTGCAGCCCCGGCCACCCGGCCGCGCGGCTTTATCGGGACTCGAAGGTCATGGAAATCATCGAAGGCAGCAACGAGATCCAGCGGATCACGATCGCCGGCGAGGCGTATCGGGACCGGTTGCCGACCAACAAGGAGCGGGCACGGTGAGCACCACGACAGACCCCGGACCCACCGCGCCGGCGAAGCCGAAGCAGGGCCGGATCAAGTGCGTGGTCTGGGATCTGGACCACACGCTGTGGGACGGCGTGCTGCTCGAGGACGAGCAGGTGCGGCTGCGCCCGGCGATGGTCGCGCACATCCGCCGGCTCGACGGCCTCGGCGTGCTGCACTCGATCTCCAGCAAGAACGACCCCGAGCTGGCCCTGGCGAAGCTGCGCGAGTTCGGGATCGAGGACCTCTTCCTGTGCCCGCAGATCGGCTGGGACGCCAAGTCCGAGGCGATCCGGCGCATCGCGGCCCGGCTGAACCTCGGCCTGGACGCGTTCGCCTTCGTCGACGACCAGGCGTTCGAGCGGGCCGAGGTCGAGTTCGCGCTGCCGGAGGTCACCTGCGTCGACGCGCTCGACGTGGACGAGGTCCTGCACCGGCCCGACTTCCGCCCCCGGTTCGTCACCGACGAGTCGGCGCAGCGGCGCGGCATGTATCAGAGCCAGCTGGCGCGCGAGGAGATCGAGTCCGAGTTCAAGGGCACCAGCGAGCAGTTCCTGGCGAGCCTGGGGATGACGTTCACCATCGCCCCGGCGCGGCGCGAGGACCTGCAGCGCGCCGAGGAGCTGACCATCCGCACCAACCAGCTCAACGCCACCGGCCGGACGTACTCCTACGACGAGCTCGACGCGCTGCGGGAGTCCCCGGACCACCTGCTGCTCGTCGCCTCGCTCACCGACCGCTTCGGCTCCTACGGCAAGATCGGCGTCGCGCTGGTGGAGAAGGGGCAGCCGGACTGGCGGCTGAACATGATGCTGATGTCCTGCCGGGTGATGTCCCGAGGCGTCGGCTCGGTGCTGCTCAACCACATCATGGGCCGGGCCCGCGCGGAGGGCGCCGGGCTGCTGGCCGACTTCGTGGAGACCGGCCGCAACCGGATGATGCAGATCACCTACGCCTTCAGCGGCTTCCGCGAGGCCTCCCGCGACGGCGCGCACGTGGTGCTCGCCGCGGACATGAGCGCGCTGCAGGAGCCGCCGGCCTACGTGGTGCTGGAGGTGGAGCAGTGAGCCTCGCCACCATCGAGCACGCCGCGGCCGACCCGGTCGCGTGCCTGCCGTTCGGTGTCCCGGAGGGCGAGACGGTCCTGTACTGCCTGCCGCACGCGGGCGGATCGGCCTCGGTGTACCGATCCTGGGCCGGACAGCTCGGCACCATCGCGGTGGCGCCGATCCAGCTGCCCGGCCGGGAGACGCGCATGAGGGAGACCCCTTACACGCAGATGGCCCCGCTGCTGGACGAGCTCGCGGACGCAGTCCTCGAACAACAGCACGGGCGCGGCTCCTATGCGGTGTACGGCCACAGCCTCGGCGCCTTGATCGGCTTCGAGCTGATCCGCGAAATCCGCCGCCGCGGCGGCCCGGCCCCGGTCCACCTGATCGTCTCCGGCTCCAGCGCCCCGGACGTGCTCCGCGAGAACGACGGCCAGCCCCCGGTGACGGAGATGACCGACGACGAGGTGGTGGGCCTCCTCCGCCGCCTCGGCGGCACGCCCGAGCCGATCCTGGCCGACCGCTCAGTGCTCCGCCTGATCCTGCCCCCCTTCCGCGGCGACCTTACGGTCCGGGACACCTACGGCTACCAGCCGCAGCCGCAGCTCGACGTGCCGATCACGGCGATCGCCGCGACGGCGGACCCGCGGGCGAGCGTCGCGCAGATGCGGGGGTGGGGGCGGCAGACGAGGCGCGGGTTCCGGATGCACCTGCTTCCCGGTGGGCACTTCGCGGTCTTGGAGCAGGCCGAGGCCACGCGCGCGTTCATCTGCGGCGCTCTCGGAGGCTGAGGAGAACAGCCGACCGCCCGCATCCTCACCAGGATGCGGGCGGTCGGCTTTCGTATAGGGCCGAACAAGTGACTCGGCGTGTCAATCCGCAAAGGTCGGGACGGGGTGACAAAGAATGGCATAACGGGCTGGAGTCAGACAATTTCGTAACGGCCGGCCGAGGGAAAACGAGGCGGTCGAGACGGTCGTCTGGAAAGGGATGGCTGTGATCTCTGAATCAGTGCTGCGCGGACGGACGGTCGGCCGGTGGCTGGTCGCGTCGGCCGCGACCGCTTTCACGTTCGCGGCCGTGTTTCAGCCCGTGGCTTCCGCGCGGGCGGCCGTGCCGGGCAGTCACTGTGAATCGCGGTTCCCCGAGGGGGCGATCATTCACGACGGCTTCCCTGAGCCTGCCATGTATTTCAGCAGACGCGGCGACCTCGGCGCCCGCGGGCGCCTGAATGTGGGGTTGCGTATGGTTACGCGTCCGGTGCGGGTCGCTGGCGCGTACTACGAAACGCAGACCTACAACGGAGCGTTTCCGGGCCCGACCTTGGTCGTGTGCCCCGGCGACGAGTTGACCGTCCACGTCGTGAACGCCATGGGGACCGGCGAGCCGACGAACCTTCATGTGCACGGCCTTCACGTGTCGCCGCAAGGCGACGGCGACAACGTCTTCCTCGAGATCCCCGCAGGCGGATCGCAGACGTACCACTACGCCATCCCGGCCGACCACGACCCCGGCTCGTTCTGGTATCACCCTCATTTGCACGGTTTCGTGGCCCCGCAGATCTTCGCCGGCCTGTCCGGAGCGATCATCGTCCGGGGCGGCCTCGACACCACCCTCGCGAAGATCCCGCAGCGGACGATGATGATCCAGAGCACCGAGCTGTGCGGCCGGGACGGGAAATCGGTGCCGTTCGCGCTGTCCGGCGGCGGGTCCAGCGGATCCGAGGCGTGCGAAGACCGCTTCCGCGGGAAAGCGATCCCGGATGCCCTCACCAACGAGCGGTTCACCCCGTTGCTGATCAACGGGGCGCTCAATCCGACGGTGGCGATCCGGCCGGGGCAGCTCCAGCGGTGGCGGATCTTCAACGCCAACAACAACCGGATCGTCAAGCTCAACCTGGGGAACCAGCCGATGTGGGTCCTCGCCGAGGACGGCAACACGCTTCCCCGCATGCAGAAGGTGACGACTCTGATGGTTCCGCCGGGGTCACGCCGGGAGATCCTGGTTCGCGGACCGTCCGCCGGCGCCTACCCGCTCACGGCTCTGCCGTTCGCCCAGTTCGTCGGGGGCGACAAGCCGGATCCGAATTCCAAGAACGGCGGGCCGACCCCGAACCAGCAGGTGCTGACCCTCCGCTCCCAAGGGCGCCCCGCGCACGACGAACTGCCTTTCGGAGCGCTTCCCCAGCCGCACGAGAACCTGCGGTCGGCCGCCGTCGACCGGTACCGCAGCATCGCGTTCTCGGAGTCCCCCGCCCCGTCGAAGGGAACCCTCTTCAAGATCAACGGCATGGTGTTCGACCATGACAAGACGCCGATCACCATGAAACTGGGTTCCGTCGAACAGTGGCGGCTGCTGAACTACAGCAACGAGTGGCACACGATGCACATTCATCAGAACCCGTTCCAGGTTCTGAACATCGACGGCCGTCGGCTCACGGATGTGACCTACGAGGACAACGTGGCGATGCCGCCCTGTCATATGGAACCGCATCCGAAAGATCCGGCGAACCCCGCATGTCTGAGCCCGAGCGTCGTGGTCATCCGCATGCGCCCGACCGACTTCACCGGGCGTTTCGTGTTCCACTGCCACGTCGTGAACCATGAGGACCGCGGCATGATGATGGCCGTTCAGGTCGTCCGGCAACTCACCCGACAGCAGTTGATGGGCTCGACAACGTCGCAGACAGGGATGGGGATGGGGATCGTTTCGAGCCCTTACGGCGGAGGGCCGGTGTCCGCGCGAGGCAGGTAGCCGGCCGGATGAGCAGGCCGGGGCCGGAGGGTGCGGTTGGGTGGGTGGTTTTAGAGGCCTTTTACGGCTTCGCACTGGGTTCGGAAGCCTGTGGCGTCCCCGGCTGGGGTGGGCAGGTGGCGGTTTGAGTCGTGGTCTTCTCTAGATCAAGAGCCAGGCCTTCGCGCCCAAGAGCGGGGCGCGATGCCTCCGGCGGCGCCTGCGCGGCGAGCGGCCTCGCTCCGAGGGAGTGGGGGGACACTGGCAGGGTTGCGGTGTTGCTTGTGGTCCCGGTCCGGTTCCCTCGTCGCATCGTCGCCCCGAGGGGAATCAGCCCGGTCTGGTGGTGTCAAGCCGGATCACACGCTGCTGTGGTGCGGCCTCGTCCGGCTGGACACCACCAGCCCGGGCTGATTGGCTTCGCCCGCCGACGCGACGAGGGATCCGGGACCTACCTTCCGTAGGGATCGGGCGCCGGCCGGGCACAACACCGACAATCGTGGCCGCCGCCGGTATCAGCCCTGGACGCACTCGCCGATCGTCAGCAGATCCGGCGGCGGCTGGTGTCAGTGCCCCGATGCGCGGCCGGTGCCTGACACCCCGCACGGAGGTAGGTTCCGGATCCCTCGTCGCGTCGGCGCAGACCGCAGCCCACGACGGGCCGACGGTGTCAAGTCCATGCCACACGCCCAACCGCCGCTGACCAGGGCTAACCGCAGCGGGCATGGACTTTACTCCGGCGGACCGGCGTGGTACTCGCATCCGCAACGACGCGACGAGGGATCCGGACCGGACCACAAGCAACACCGCAGCCATCCAGTGTCCGGCCCCACCCCTCGGAGCCGAGGCCGCTCGCCGCGCAGGCGCCGCCGGAGGCATCGCGCCTGGTTTTGGGCGTGAAGGCCTGTAGCTCTTGATCTAGAAACGACCACCGCTGCGACCCCCACCGCCCCACCCCAGCCGGGGACGCCACAGGCCTCCGAACCCAGTGCGAAGCCGTAAAGATCGCCTGTAAAACCACCGCACACCCGCACCGACCCACAGATAAGTCAGAGTCCACGCTATCCCCGCCACTGCCGTATATGGGAGGCCAGGGTGCGCACCGTCGGGTGCTCCACGATGGCGGTGGCCGGCAGGGTCACGGACTGTTCGGCGCCGATGCCCACGGCCAGTTGCACCGCCGTGATGGAGCGGCCGCCGAGCTCGAAGAAGTTGTCGTCGGCGCCGATGCCCTCCACGTTCAGGGCGTGGATCCAGGCGTCGGCGATTGAGCGTTCGAGCCCTGCTTCGGGCTCGATGTAGGGGACGGCGAGGGCGGGGCGAGCGCTCCGGCCGTCGGAGGCGCTTTCCGCAGCGTCGGTGTCGGCGAAGCGGGAGAGAAGCCGGTGTTTTGGGGAGCCCTTGGAAATGACGATCTGGGCGATGTGATCGCTGACCGCCGCGGCGCCTTCGAGGAAGCTCAGAGCCGTGGACTGCGCGGACTCCCGGTCCCCGTCATCGGCGATCGACACGTCCCAGGACAGGGTGAGCCATCTGCCTTGACCCTTCTGCCGGGCAGCGTGTGCGCGCGCCGCGAGCACAGCGCCGTCGGGGGAGTCAGGGCACAGCGCGACGAGGCGGCAGTCCGTCACAGCACCCTGAAGGTCATCGAAGTCCTGCGCACTTGCGGTCACCACGGTCTGATCGGTCCCGCGTTCGAGGTCGACGAGCTCATAATCGCGCACCCAGACGTCGGCACCGCGAACCGCCATGGGGCCTTCATACGCGTCCACCATCGCCGCGAGCGTCTGATCGACGTCGGCGTAGCCGTCGGTGTCGATATGGCGGCCGCCCACCTGCGCCGCGAAGGCGCCGATCGGAGCCTGCTCCGGGTGTGTCAGGTCCGCGCCGCTCACGCCGAGGGCCTGCGAGGTGAGAAACACCAGGTCGGCAGGCACCGGGAGGGCTTCGCGGACCGCCTCCACGAACTTCGGCGCGCTGTCGATCCCGCTCTCGTGGACGACACACATGCCCGGCGAGACGATCAGGTCCCTGAGGTTCTCCTCGGGAGGAACGATTTCGGCGCCGGCTATCAGCAGTCTGCGTTCGAGCGGACTCATCACGGCATCGCTGCCGAGCAGCAGCCACGGCCCCGCAGCTCGGAGGCGCGTGTCGAGATCTGCGACGGGCCGGGGGAGTGGACGCCAGATCGGCACGTATGGACGTACCCTTAGATCGGTGTCACGCCCGGCCGGGACTACCTGAGATGCCTTGTCGGCCTCGATCCAGTAGCGCTTGCGCTGGAACGGATACGTGGGAAGTTCGACACGTCGACCAGAGCCCTGATGCAGCTCCTTCCAGTCGATCTGGGCACCGGCGAGCCACAACCGTCCCAGCGCCGTCACGAGCCACTCGGCCGCACCACCCGGCGAGGGGTCGGCCGTGAGCTCGATGGCGTCCTGGTCCCCGTCGGTCGTCGTCCGCACCCCGAGGCTGTCCAGAGTCGCCTGCAAGGACTGAAGGAGCTGTTCTGCCGCAGGTGACCCGAAAGGCTCTTCCGGAGCGACGAGGCGAACGCGCGGGTCGCGACGCTGCGTCAGCCCGTCGACCCACCTCGCCGGGTCGCCCAGAGCATCGATCGCATCGTCGAAGTCCCGGCACACCACAGCCCGCCGCAGCGCGAACCGCCCGCGCGAGACCTGGAGTGTGAAGGCGATATCCGCAAGGCTCTGCGGCTCCTCGCGGCCCTCCGAGACACGCACGAGGTGGCCGCGCAGCCGCTCGGTCACCTCGCCCAGCGCCTGCTCGTCCGCCGCGGAGAAGACCAGCAGCTGCGGGCCCTCGGTGCGCGCCGGCCGAGGCCCGCGCCCGGGTGCCTCCTCCAATACCAGGTGCGCGTTGGTGCCCCCGACGCCGAACGAGCTGACCCCAGCGCGACGCGGCTCGGCGCCGGCAGGCCACGACCGGTCCTGCGTCAGCACCGTGAACCGGCCCTCGGCCGCGGCCAGCGCCGGATTGGGCGTACGGAAGCCCGGCACCGCCGGCAGCACCGCATGCCGCAGACACAGCGCCGCGCGAATCAGAGCCGTGACGCCCGAGGCGGCGTCGAGGTGCCCGACCGCCGGCTTCACCGAGCCCAGAACACACGGACCGGCAGCCGCGTCCCTGAAGACCCGGCCGAGCGCGGCCAGCTCGATCGAGTCGCCCAGCGGCGTGCCGATGGCATGGCACTCGACATAGCCCACCGACTCCGGCTTGACCCCGGCGACGGCCAGCGCCGCCTCGATCACCTCCGCCTCGCCGTCCACGCCCGGCGCGCTGTAGCCCGCGCGGTCGCGGCCGTCGTTGTTCACCGCGGAGCCGCGGATCACCGCGTGGATGACGTCGCCGTCCGCCAGCGCGTCGGCCATTCGCTTAAGCGCCACGACACCGACGCCCGACCCGGTGATCGTGCCGTTCGCCTCCGCATCGAAAGGACGGATCCGGCCGTCCGGCGAGTAGATCCCGTCGGGCCGGTGGACGTAGCCGGCCGGTTGCGGCAGCGGCAGCGAGGCGCCGCCGGCGAGCGCGATGTCCGTCTCGTAGGTCAGCAGGCTCTGGCAGGCCAGGTGCACCGCGACCAGCGAGGTCGAGCAGAAGCTCTGCACCGTCACCCCGGGCCCGCGCAGCCCCAGCTTGTAGCTCACCAGCGAGGTCAGCGAGTCGCGCTCGTTGCCCGACGCGAAGGACCTCGCCGCCTCCGGATCCTTCGCCAGGCCCACGTTGCGCAGCATGTAGTCCGGGAACGAGCAGCCCGCGTAGATACCAACCACGCCGTCCGGTTCGGTCGGGCGGTAGCCGGCGCTCTCCAGCGCCTCCCACGCGCACTCCAGCAGCAGCCGGTGCTGCGGCTCCATGATCTCGGCTTCCCGGTCGGTGAAACCGAAGACCGCGGCGTCGAACAGCTCGATCCCGGCGACCGGCCCGCCCACGCGCACGTATCCCGGGTCGGCGGTCACGGCCGGGTCGAGGCCCGCCGCGATCGCCTCCTCGTCCTCGATCGCGCGCAGGCCTAGCTCGCCGCGGGTGAGGTTCGCCCACAGCTGCGCGACCGACGACGCGCCGGGGAAGCGTCCGGACATGCCGATCAGGGCGACCGCCGACTCGTAGTCGGCGGTCGCCCGGGTCTGCTCGGTCTCGTCGTATTCGGTATCTTGGATCTTCAAGGCCTGATCTCCCTGTGAAGATGCCTTCGTGCACGTCGGCGCGGATTGGCTCGCACCGATCGTCGCCTCGATCACCGCGCCCGGGAAGCGGTCGGCGGTGGCATGTTGTGGCGTGCACCGGGCTGCCACCGCCCGACATCGGGCAACAGTCCAAACGCCGCCCCCGTGACCGCACAAATAACGTCATGGTTTCGCTTTTTTGTGTGGTTGGATGACCATCCGTGGGCCCCTGGGGGGTCTTCGGGGCTCAGCCGCTTCGATCATTTCTGATCCGTTTGAACGATAAAAATCCACCACCACTTGGTCGAGACTTGTCCCTGCCGGAAGGGACAGCCGAGATGAGTGCGCCCACGGAACGCCACGCCGAGGAGGGCACGTGAGAGTCGCGTCGTTGTGCGTCGATGCCGAGGTCAGGAGCACCGGCGATGGAGCCTAGGCTCTTGGCGGCCCACACGGGCGGCGCGACTCCGTACCCGGTGATCGGAAAGCACGAGGGTGTCGCGGCTCTCATGCGCGACCGCGTCGCCGCACTGGCGACCGCGATGGTGAGCGCCTATCGGCAGTACATCGACGAATATCGCGAGATCACCGACGAGTCGCTGCTCACCGACATCCGCGAGGTGTCGGCGGCGACCGTCCGGTGCTGCCTGAACGCGATGCAGACCGGCGAGCTGCACGACGAGGACTTCGTGCCCATGATCGAGGGCGCCAGGCGGCGCGCCGTGCAGGGCATCGACCGCGAGGCGGTGCTGCGCGCCTACCGCGTCGGGGTCCAGGTGTTCTGGCGCGAGGTGACCGCGATGCTCGCGGTCACCGGCACGACCAGCGACCACGACCTGGCGTCGATGGCGGCGTTCGTGCTCGAGTTCGCCGACCGGATCAGCACCGAGGTCGCCGCCGCCTACGCCGACCAGGCCCTGCGCGACGGCCGCATCATGGAACAGCGGCACCGCACCCAGCTGTTCGACGCGGTCCTCGCCGGCACCCTGGACGAACACCACCGCGGCGTCGACGCCTTCGCCGCGAAGCACTGCGTGGCGGTGGCCGAAGTGCACGGCGACGCGCCGTTCGCCGACCTGGAGGACGTCGGCCGGATGCTGGTGAACCACGCCGGCGCGCTGTTCTGGACGGTGCGCCACCGCAGCGTCATCGCCGCCATCGAGATGCCGGACCGCGGCCGCGATCACCTGGTGCGCAGTCTGGCGGAGCTGCCGGCGGGCCAGATCGTCGGCATCGGCCTCGGCCACGTCGCCGACGACGCCGCCCAGACCCGCCTGAGCTACGGCGAGGCCCAGGACGCACTCCAGGTCGGCCTCGGCATCACCGGCGGCGCCGCGGTCCGCCCGGTGTTCGACCACCACCAGATGGGCCCGCTGATCGCCCTCCTGGCCGACCTCGAGCGCGCCCGCCGCTTCGCCGGCGCCGCACTGGCCCCGCTCGCCCCGATGATGGACCGCCGCTGGGTGATCCCGACCATCGACGCCTACCTGTCGCACGGCGGCCGGCTGAAGGAGGTCGCCTCGGAGCTGAGCGTGCATCAGAACACCGTCAAATACCGCATCAGCGAGCTGCGGCCCTTCCTGGATCTGGCGGCGTACGGCGGCGAGGAGTCGGCGACGCTGTTGTTGGCTGTGCGGGTTCACATCTATCTCTCGGCTGTGGCAAAGGAGAGTGCTTTGTAGCCGGACGGTGGGGCGATAACTCGTTGCGTCCCGCCAGCTGCTTCGCCACATTTGCCGAGTGACAGCACACGATCTGGGCCGGGTCGAACGGATCGGTGACACGGTGCACCGGCCGGTGGGGCCGTGGACTCCGGCGGTTCACGGACTGCTCCGCCATCTCGAGGCCGTCGGTTACGATCGGGCGCCGCGGGTTCTCGGCTTCGACGAGCAGGGCCGGGAGGTGCTGAGCTGGATCGGCGGGGAATCCGGTCCCGACGGGTGGGCCAAGGTCGTCGACGATCGTGGGCTGATCGCTTTCGCCCGGCTGCTTCGCGACTATCACGATGCCGTCGCCGAATACCGTCCCGCCGAGACGACCTGCTGGTCGACCACCACCTCGGGGCCGGTGGGCGATGAGGTGGTCTGCCATGGAGACTTCGGCCCCTGGAACGTCGTCTGGAACGGCGAAGAGCCGATCGGGATCATCGACTGGGACCATGCCCGCCCGGCACCGCGGCGGCAGGACGTCGCCTACGCACTCGAATACGTCGCTCCGTTCCGCGACGACGCAGAATGTCTGCGCTGGCTGCGCTATCCCGAGCCACCCGACCGGCGCCGCCGCCTGGAGGTGTTCGCCGCCGCGTACGGACTGGCCGACATCACGGGCCTGGTCGACGCCGTCATCACCGTTCAGGAACAGGGCGTCGACGCTGTCCGGCTTCTGGCCGAGCAGGGCCACGAGCCCCAGGCCGGCTGGGTCGCGGCAGGGCATCTGGACGAGCTTCGGGCGCGCGTCGCGTGGAGCCGGGCCAACCGGCATCTGATCGACTGATCATCTCCGATCTCCGCGGCATGGCCCGGTCGTGGCTCGCCGGGCCTTCGTTGCCGTTACCTGCTTGGCGAGTCCGAGACCACCAGTCTTGACTCCCGCCCCCGAACGACCTCGAAAGCCAGGCTCAACTCGGCCGCCTGCCGCGGGTCCGACAGCGATCGCCCGGTTCGCTCCTCCAGCCGCCGTAGCCGGTAGCGCACCGTGTTCGGGTGCACGTGGATCCGCTGCGCCGTCTCTTCGGCGGAGCCGGCGCTGTCCAGCCACGCCCCGAAGGTGTCCAGCAGCACGATGCGATCCTCGTCCGGCATGCCGTCGAGCCCGGCCAGGATCGAGCGCGCCAGCCGGATCATCACGTCCGGCGCGCTGGCGGCCGCCACCGACAGCGGGTCCCGTCCGAACACCACGACCCGGCCCGGGTCGGTGGCGCCGCGCAGGGCGATCTGGGCCAGCCGGACGGCCTGCGAGGTGGCCGCCAGGTCCTCGAACAGAGGGCTGACGCCGATCCGGCTCTCGCCGTCCGCGGCGAGCTTCTCGATCAGCCGGTCGAACTGGTCCCCGGGCCGCGGCAGGCTGGCCACGCCGACCTCCAGGTCGTGGGTGAGCTGCCACGCGGAGCCGATGCCCAGGGCGTCGAGGGTCTGCTCGATGCTCGGCAACGTCGACTCCGCCATCCCGGCCACCCGCGCGGCGATCACCACATAGGGACCTCGGTGGGGGAGCCGTAACAAGTCCGCGGCCTCCCACAGCTCGGGTTCGGCCAGGCTCCCCTCCAACAGCGCGCGGACCAGCGCCGACCGTCTGCGCACCTGCTTGCGGACCCGGGTCTCCAACTCGGCACGGTAGCTCTCGGACATCGCGGCGGTGAAGTCGTGAAGGTGCCGCCAAGACTTGGTCGCGAGCAGGATCACCGCTGCCGCCGACCACCCGTCGCGAGCCCCGGTGGCGGCGAGCTCCTCCCACAGGAAGGTCGCGCCGATTTGATACGCGTCGAACAGCGCCGACATCGGCACGCCGTCGCGCACACCGGCCCGCCCCGTGTCCGCCGGTGCCGAGCCGGCCGGCACCCGGCCGCCGAGCATGGTCAGCAACTGCCTGATGTTCAGGGCGCAGGTGGCCCGCAGCTCGTGCTCGCCCCACGATGAGGCTCCAACCCGCTCAAGCGGACTGGAGCCTCATGCCGGTTCGATCAGCCCTCCGCTGCTACCCGTCGATGCGGTGGGTCGTCCAGAACGAGGTCAGGTCGACGGAGGTGGCGGCCTGAGCCGCGGCCTTGAAGTCGGCGACCGTCGAGATGCCGTACCAGTGCGACTGCGCGTAGTTGTGCAGCATGGTGGTGAAGGCGGTGTCGCCCATTGTGCGCTGTAGATCGTGCAGGGCGCACTTGCCGTAGCCGTAGACCACCGTGCTGTACCGGTCGGGGTGGGCGTCCCAGTAGGCCATCGAGTTGGTGATCTTCTCGGCGCTGCTGTCCCACTGCCCGGTCCAGCAGCCGTTGCCGGTGTCGCCCTCCTGGATGTCGGTGATGAAATCGGTGAAGCCCTCGTCCAGCCACGGCGTGTTGTACTCGTCGTCGCCGACGATGCCGTAGAACCACTGGTGGCCGAGTTCGTGGATCAGGGCGTTGGCACTGGTGGTGTCCAGGGTCAGGCCCGGGTACTCCATGCCGCCGAACCAGAAGTTGTCGTCCAGGACGACGTCCACCTCGCCGTAGGGATAGGCGCCCCAGCGGGCGGCGTGCCCGGCCATGGCCGAGGTCGCGGTGGTCATCAGGCTGGCGGCGGTGGAGGCGGAGACCCCGGAGGTGCGCCACAGGTTCACCACGACGCCGGTGGAGGTCGTCGCCGTGCTCTTCACGAACGGTCCGGCGCACCAGGCGAACTCGCGCACGTTGGTCGCGGTGGCCGTGGTGATGGTGCGGCCGGTGGCGCCGGGGGCCTCGGTGGCGGTCCCGGTCGTCGGGGTCAGCACCGAGGTCGGGTGGTCCAGGGTCACGCTGTAGTTGCTGATCAGCTGGTAGAAGCTCTCACCGTTGTTCGTGTAGGGGTCGAGGTGCCAGCCGGAGGCGTCCCGCACAGCCAGCACCGGTATCGCGTTGCCGATCATGTTGTACGAGCCGTCCCGGCCGAAGCGGTCGCTGGTGCCGGGGACCGCGATCGACAGGTCGAAGCCGATCGATCCGGACTGGCCCTGGGCCAGCGGCGCCGGCAGGGTGATCTTCAGGGCGGTGCAGGCCACCTCCAGCGCGCCGGCGGTCCCGCCGGTCACGTTCGAGACCTGGATCGGCTGGTTGGAGGGGCAGGTGCCGTGCCAGTTGTCCCACAGCCGCAGGTAGACCTCGTTGAGCGGGGTGGGGGAGGCGTTGGTGAAGGAGACCGACTCGTGGCCGCTCCAGTTCGATCCGGTCGAGTCGCTCGTCAGGTTCAGCGTGTACGAACCCTGCGTCGGGGTGCGGGTGGGGTCCGGGGAGCCGCCGGGGTTCACGGTCCACAGGAAGCTCGCGGTCCCGGTGTTCGATCCCGGGTCGGTCGCGGTGACCGCCACGGTGCCCGATCCGGCGGTGGTCGGCGTGCCGGATATCAGGCCGCTGCCGGAGTCGATCGACAGTCCGGCCGGCAGCCCGGTCGCCGAGTAGGACAGCGCGCCGCCCTGCGGGTCGGTGGCCTGGATCTGCAGGCTCGCAGCGGTGCCCACGGTCGAGGTCTGCGCGCCGGGGTTGGTCACCACAGGGTTCTGACCCGTGGAACCGCCGCCGACGTTCAGGGCGAAGTCGTCGACGACGAAGCTCGTCTGCAGGCTGGAGTCCTCGACACCGGTGAGGGACAGTGTCGCGGTCTGTCCGGCGAACGCGGAGACGTCGAACGTGCGCTGCTGGTAGCCGGACGCCTTGTTCAGGTTGGAGTACGTCGCCAGCGTCGTGCTCCCGAGCTTGACCGTGAGCTTGTCGTACTGCGTCGAGGTGGTGGTCTCGGCGGTGTCGATGTGCAGCCAGAACGTCAGGCTCGCGGTGGTGCAGCCGGCCGGGATCGTCACCGGCTGGGACACCGATTCGGTGGCCGAGCGGCCGTTGCCGTCGATCCACGCCTCGCGGGTGCCGCCGTGTGCGGGCTGGCTGCTGAACGACCCGATCACCCCGGACGGGGAGGCGGTCCAGGGGGTGCTTCCGGACTCGAACCCGGGATTGCCGATCACTTGGGCGGGGGTGCACGTCGCGGTGGTGGCCGCGGTGGTGGCGGCGGTGGCCGTGGCGTGGACGGCTGGGGAGTTCCACAGCGCGGTCGTGAGCGCTGCGGTGACGGCGAGGACGGTCCCCACCACCCCCAGACGTGTGCGTGCTGATCTCATTGTTCCTCCGGCGGACGGTGGCGGTCAGGACGGGGGATGTGCGCCATGCGGAGCACGCGCGGCTGCTCGGAAACGTGGGTCGGGTCACCGAGTGGCCGTCCCCGATAGCATCATCGGTCTGTCAACCACGGGGAGATGCGTGATGGCTGGGTCGCAGGGGCCGAAGGCGACGATCTACGAAGAGATCGGCATGCCGTCGGAGGTCTACAACGGCATCGTCGACACCGATCCGGACGTGCGGTTGTCGGTCGTCCGTTCGCTCATGGACGCCGACCACGGCATGCTCCCGGGCCGTTTCGCCGAGCAGCTGGGCCGCGAACCGCGCGGCGAGCTGCGCCGACTGTTCGTCCGGGCCCTGCCCAAATGGCGCACCGCGCAAGTCACCGAGGCCTTGGCCGGCGCCCTCGGTGACGACCTGGCCGATGTGCGCGAGGACGCGGCGCGCGCCCTGGGCCGCAGTGGTGAGGTCGGCGCCGACGCGGTGCCGGCGCTGCGTGGTCGGCTTGACGATCCGGTGCCGGCGGTGCGGACGGCGGTGTTCGCCGCTCTCGCGGCGCTGCACGATACCGAGACGGTTGATCAGCGGCTGGCGGACTTGCACGCCAAGATGCCGGTCGAGGAGCGGCTGGCCGTGGTTCACGCTGCCGGCGAGTGGCCCGATCCGACGACCGCTGAACTGCTGACCGGGTTGGCCGGTGGCGGCGCTGATGGTGGCGGCGGGAGCGGCGACAGCGATGAGACCGTCCGTGCCATGGCTCGCCGGGTCCTCGACCTGCACGCGGTAGCCCTGCCCGGGCTCCGTGTCTCCGATGCCGCGCTCGCGCTCCTCACCGGAGCACTCGCCGACCCGGCCGCTCCGGCCCGTGCGGTCGTCGCCGCAAAACTCAGTCGGCTGTCCGACCCGGACATCGTCCCGCTGTTCGCGACAGTCATCCATGATCCCGACGAGCGCATAGCGCAATCAGCCCTCGTATATCTGGAACGTGTCGCCGGATCCGACGCCGGCACAGCAGATTCTGCGGGTGCGGATTCTGCCGTCGCAGCCCGCCGTGCCCTGGTGACCGGCCTCGCCGACCCGCACCCCGCTTTCCGCGCGGAAGTCCTGGAGGCCGTCGAGGTCCTGGATCACCCCGACATCGTCGACGCGCTGATCGACACTCTGTCCGAAACCCCGCCCGAGCGCAGCCGAGAACTGCTCAGCCTGCTTGCCGAACGCTTCCATACGGCCGGGCCCGACCGAGGCGACATCGCCGACCGGATCTCGACCGCGATCGCCGACTACTGCATCCGGCGCCTCGACTGGTTCGCCTCCCCGGCAGGCCGGCTGTGTATGACCCGGATGCTCCTGTCCGGCACCTGCACTGTCAGAACCCTGCCAAAGCTCCTCGCCGTCGTCGCCGATCACAGCCTCCCGGCCGTACAGCGCGAACTCGTCTCCAAGCCGCTGCGCGAGCTGGCCACCCCGCGCACCCGCGATCAGCAGGACCTTCCGATCGCCGACGTCATGCCCGACCCGCTGGCCACCGCGCTGCGCGACCCGAACCTCACCGCCACGGCCCACGGCATCTCCCTGCGCGAGAACGTGCTCTACACCCTCGGCGAGCTCGCCACCCCGACCGCCGACCAGGCGCTCGCCGAAGCCCTGGACGGCACCCATCTCGGTTCCCTGGAACTCCAGTCCATCGCCAAACGCCGCAGCAACGCAGTCCTGATCGACCCGCTGCTCCGCCTCCTCGACGACCCCGGCCGGCTGCGCGAACAAGGCCGAGCCGAGGCCTACCGGCACATCATCAAGTCACTGGCCGGCCACGCACCCGAACACCCCCGCATCGTGCTGGGCCTGTACCGATTCGCCGACCGGAAGGACGAGCCCGCGGTGCGCGAGCTGTTCGAACGCTTCCGGTCGCTGGCGAATACGCTGTGAACCACACCGGGATCGCAGTCCTGCCTTGTCGGTAGTCGCTCCCGGGGGGGGGTGTCGCAGGGCGCGCGTCGTGCCGCCGCGCCCTGCACCCTCACCGAGGCGGCCGACCAGTCGACCCGCCCTCGCGCAGGGACGGCCGTTGCGTGATCCGCCGGTGGAAGTGCTCGTCCTCGACGCCGGCGAGGATCAGGTCGGTGACGGAGCTGATGATCCGGTCCAGGTCCCAGTCGACCGTCGTCAGCGGGGGCGTCAGGAGAGCCGAGACCGGGTGGTTGTCGTATCCGACCACTGACACGTCATGCGGGATCCGCAGGTTGAGTTCGGCAGCCGCCGCGTAGACGCCGTAGGCGATGGAGTCGGACAGGCACAGCACCGCCGTCGGGCGGTCCGGTGATGCCAGGATGCTGCGAGCCGCCTCCGTGGCGGTGGGCAGTGCGTGCGAGGTCGGTACCACGGTCAGCGTCAGACCCAGGCGTGCCGCCTCCTGGACGGTGCGGCGGTCGGACGGCCGGTCCGGCGTGGATTCCGACGTCGACGTCAGGAGGGCCACCTGCCGGTGGCCCAGTGAGTGCAGGTGCTCCAGGGCGAGGCGTACGCCGGAGCGGTTGTCGAACAGCACGCCGCAGGTGCCGCCGCCGGCCAGGGCGTCCCCGACGGTGACGACCGTCAGCGCCTCGGCCAGTTTGGCCCAGAGCTTGGCGGCCGGGTCCAGCGGACAGACCACAAGCCCGTCCACGCGCTGGTCGCGCAGCTTGCGGGCGAGAGCGGCCTCGCGGTTCGGGTCGCCGGCCGCGTCCATGATCAGCGCGTGGTGCTCGCGGGCCAGCAGGGCTCGGCCGATCTCGGCGGCGAAGCGCTGCTGCCACAGGTCTTCCAGCGAGCCGCACAGGACGCCGATGAGTCCCGTCTTCCCGCTGGAGAGCGCCCGGGCGATCGGATCGGCCTCGTAGCCGAGTTCGTCGGCGGCCCGGCGTACGCGGTCCTGGGTCTTCTGCGAGGTCTGGAGGCCGCGGAGTGCGTAGGAGACGGTCGAGATGGACAGACCGGTCGCCTCGGCGACGTCCCGGATCGTCGCGCGCTTGCGGGTTCCCGACATATCGGCAGCCTATCGGAGTGTCTCAGCGTGAGGACGGCGCACGCCCGCAGGGAGGCGGGCGCTCTTGACACGACCTTACCGAACCGGTTCACTGAAACGGTTCGCCGAACCGTTTCAGTGAACCGGTTCGGGAGGTGCGGAGACGAGGCCGGGGCGGAGGGGAAAGTGCTGATCGACGTGCACCAGCACCTGTGGAGCGCGGACTTCGTCGACGCGCTGCGCCGGCGCCGTACCGCCCCGTTCCTGGACGGCTGGACCCTGCACCTGGACGGGGAGCCGCCGTACGCCGTGGACCCCCGCGCCCACGATGCCGAGGCCCGCGCCGAAGCCGAGCGGTCCGAGGGCGTCGATCTCGCGCTGGTCTCGCTCTCCGCACCGCTCGGGATCGAGTACCTGCCGCCGGACGAGGCGGCTCCGTTGCTGGACGCCTACCACGCCGGGGCGCTGCGGGCGCCGGCCCCGTTCGGGGTCTGGGCGGCGGCGTCCGTGGTCGAGCCCGACCCGGCCGGCCTCAGCGCGAGCCTGGACGCCGGGTGTGTCGGGCTACAGCTTCCGGCGACCGCGCTGCTCGGTCCGCAGGGGTACGAGGTGTGCGGGCCGTTGCTGGCGCTCCTCGAAGAACGCGGCAGACCGCTGTTCCTGCATCCCGGTCCGGCCGGCGAGGCGGCCCGGGTGGCCGGATGGTGGCCCGCGATGGTGTCCTACGTCAACGAGATGCACGCGGCCTGGTTCGCCTTCCGGGCCTTCGGGCGGCCGGCGCATCCGCGGCTGCGGGTGTGCTTCGCCATGCTCGCCGGGCTCGGTCCGCTGCACGGTGAACGGGCTCTGGCGCGGGGCGGCCCGACCGGCGCGATCGATCCCGCCGTGTTCGTCGAGACCTCGTCGTACGGGGTGCGGGCGACGGACGCCGTGCTGCGGGTCCTGGGCGTCGACACGATCGTCCTGGGATCCGACCGGCCTTACGCCGAGCCGATCACCGCCCAGCTGTCCGATGTCTTCGGCCCGGCCGCGGCCAGGGCGTTCACCAGTGAGAACCCGGGGCGCTTGCTGGATTTGGCGGCCATGACCACACAGCACACAGCGCGCTGACGCACCAACGCACAGCGCACCAACGCACAGCGCACTGACGCACTGACGCACTGACGCACAGACGCACAGACGCACAGACGCACAGACGCACAGACGCACAGAAAGGATCACCCCTGTGAGCATCGCCAGCGGCGCGGCTTCCCCGGCCATCGACGGACTGCCGGCCATCGACGGACTGCCGGCCCGAGCC
>Ga0207671_10000840_pt1 | contig 38977 bp, 29 predicted proteins | sample KBSC24metaG_FD_184352 | JGI IMG/M metagenome (GOLD analysis project Ga0207671, IMG submission 184352) | Corn rhizosphere microbial communities from Kellogg Biological Station, Michigan, USA - KBS C2-4 metaG (SPAdes) (version 2) | ecosystem: Host-associated > Plants > Roots > Rhizosphere > Soil...
TACGGCCGCCATAGCGGTGGGGAAACGCCCGGTCCCATTCCGAACCCGGAAGCTAAGCCCGCCAGCGCCGATGGTACTGCCAGGGGGACCTGGTGGGAGAGTAGGACGCGGCCGGACTAAAATTCACAGTAGGCCCCGATGGGTTTCCATCGGGGCCTACTGCTGTTTCGGCACATGTCAGGGCAGGCACATGTCAGGGCAGTCAGCCAGCTGATCTGGTTCGCCCGGCAGCGGCTTTCCAGGCTGCTGGCCTTGTATATGCCACCGGCACGGAGCTGCCACAGCCCTTCCGCGACGTGTATGCAGCCTCAGCGCGATGCCTACGCTGTTGCCCCGCCCACGGCTTGCCCGCGCTGCAACGGCTGGCTGCAACGGCCGCCGCTTGCTACAACCGCCCCGCGGCCTTCAGCGCCAGATACGCATCCGCCAGCGCCGGTGCGATGAGCGCCGGCGGCTGGTCGACCACCGTCACCCGGTGCTTCGCCAGCAGGTCCGCCACATGGCGGCGTTCGGCGCGGGCTCGTTCTGCGGAGGCCGCTTCGTAGACCGCTGTAGCGTCGCCGCGGCCCCGTGCCATCTCCTCGATGCGGGGATCCGCCACCGATGCCACCACCACCTCGTGGCGGGCCGTCAGGCGGCCGATCACCGGGAGGAGGCCCTCCGTCATCGGGGCCGAGTCCAGGCTCGTCAGGAGGACCACCAGGGCACGCTGGGAGGCCCTGTTCAGGACCGTCGTCACCAGCCCTCGCGCATCCAGTTCCACCAGCTCCGGTTCCAGGACCGCCATGGCGTCCGTGACCTGCGCGAGGGTCTGGCTCGCCGCGGTGCGCGTCACCGCTGTGCGGATGCGGCGGTCGTAGGCGAGGAGGTCCACGCGGTCGCCCGCACGCAGGGCCAAGGCCGTCAGGAGCAGTGCGGCGTCGAGGCATGCGTCGAGCCGGACTCCGTCTGTGCCGAGTTCCTCGGTGCCGATGCGGCCTGCGGCGGTGCGTCCGGTGTCGAGGACGATCAGGATCGCGCGGTCGCGCTCCGGCCGCCATGTGCGGACCACGACGTCATAGTGGTCGCCGATGTGGCGTCGTGCCGTGGCGCGCCAGTCGATCGAGCGCACGTCGTCGCCGACCGTGTAGTCCCGCAGCGAGTCGAACTCCGTGCCCTGACCACGCACCAGTAACGAGGTGCGGCCGTCGAGCTCGCGCAGCCGCGCCAGCCGCGAGGGCAGGTGTCTGCGCGACAAAAACGGCGGCAGCACGCGCACCCGCCATGGGCTCTGCATCGTGCGCTGCCGTGCGGCCAGGCCCAGCGGTCCGAACGAGCGGACGCTCACGTGCTCCGCCTGCCGGTCGCCGCGACGTGTCGGCACCAGGACCGACTCGATCCGGCGCCGTTCGCCGGCCGGGATCGTCACCGCGTGGCGGGGCTGCACGATCGTCGGGTCGGCGAGCCGGTTCCCCGACCGTGCCGCCGCCGGTGTTCCCAGCAGCCCGGCCGACGGCGGCCAGGCGTCGCGGATCAGGGCCCGCACGCGCCGTCCCGAGGGGTTGGCGACGACCAGCTGCACCCGGGCCGTGGACCCGAGCCGGACCGTGGTGTCGCCGCTGCGCTCGAACTCCAGCGTCCGCACCGGCCCGGCCAGGGCGACGTCCAGCAGCACTCCGGCCAGCACCACCGCCGCCACCGCCGCGATCCCGGCCCAGGAAGGCAGCACCAGTCCGACGAACACCGCACCGAGCGCCGCCAGCGCACCGGCACGCCAGGTCAAGGCCATGACAGCCCCGCCCTACCGGGGCACCGGAACCGCGCCGAGCACGGCGTCCAAGACGCCGTCGGCGGTCCCGCCCTCCATCTCGGCCTCGGCCCGCAGCCGCACCCGGTGCCGCAGCGTCGGCTTCGCCAGGGCCTGCACGTCGTCCGGCGTGACGTACCCGCGCCCCGCCAGCCACGCCCACGACCGCGCCGTGCTCAGCAGCGCCGTGGCACCACGTGGGCTGACTCCGAGGGCCAGCGACGGCGACACCCGCGTGGCGCGGGCCAGGTCGGCGATGTAGCCCAGCACGTCCCGGCTGACCGTGACCTTCTTGGCGGCGGCGCGAGCCGCCGCCAGCTCCGCCGGCCCCGCCACCGGCCGCACTCCGGCGGCATCCAGGTCGCGCGGGTCGAAGCCGTTGGCGTGCCGGTCCAGGATCCCGATCTCCTCGTCGCGCCCGGGCAGCGGCAGCACCAGCTTCAGCAGGAACCGGTCCAGCTGCGCCTCCGGCAGCGGGTAGGTGCCCTCGAACTCGACAGGGTTCTGCGTCGCCGCCACCAGGAACACCTCCGGCAGCGGACGCGGCCGGCCGTCGACCGTGACCTGCCGCTCCTCCATCGCCTCCAGCAGTGAGGCCTGCGTCTTCGGCGGCGTGCGGTTGATCTCGTCGGCGAGCAGAAGATTGGTGAACACCGGGCCCTCGCGGAAGGAGAACTCCGCGGTGCGGCTGTCGAAGACGGCCGATCCGGTGACATCGCCCGGCATCAGGTCGGGCGTGAACTGCACCCGCTTCGAGTCCAGCGACAAGGCCGCCGCCAGCGACCGCACCAGCAGAGTCTTCGCGACGCCCGGCACGCCTTCCAGCAGCACGTGCCCGCCCGACAGCAGCGCGATGACCAGGCCGGTGACCGCGGAGTCCTGGCCGACCACGGCCTTGGCGACCTCGGTGCGGACTGCCAGGAGTGCGGTGCGGGCGTCGGCGTCCGACATACCGGCGTCCGACATACCGGCAGCCGAGGCACCGGCACCCGGCATGCCGGCGCTGGCCACACCGGCACCAGCGCCCTGCGACGTGGGCGCGGCCATAGGCATGGTCGTAGCCGCAGACTCCGGCCCTGGCACTGGCACCGGCGCAGCTCCGAAGCCACCCGTGCCACCGCCGCCGAACCCCGAACCGCCCTCGCCGAAGCCCCCGGCGCCGGCCGGCTCCTCCTGCGTCATCTCGCTCTCCTGTCCCTCGTCACAGCCGCCCGACCTCGGCCTCCAGCCGGTCCAGCGCCGAAGCCAATCCCACCAGGCCGGCGTCGTCGCCGGGCACCGGACCTGCCAGCACTCCCAGCGTCTCCGCCGCCGCGGGCCCGCCCCGTGCCGCGATCGCCGCCGCGACGTCGCCGGCCGCGGCCATCCGCGGCAGGCCCAACCGGGCCGCCAGCCGCGCCCGCGCCGCCTCCCGCAGCGCTCCGGCCGCCCGGTCCGTCACCCGGCCGCGCTCATACAGCCGTGCCCGGCCCTCGGCAGTCTCGGCCGCTCGCACCGCCACCGGCATCCGCTCGGCCACGACCGGGCCGAGGCGCCGCGCCTGCCACAGGGCCAACAGCCCGATCGCGAGCACCAGCGTCAGCGCGCCCCAGCGCCAGCCGGCCGGCAGCACCTGGGTGAAGCTCTTGTGTCCGGACGCGAGCGCGTCCGGGTCCGCACCGTCGGGCAGGTACCAGACGACGGTCCGGTGCTTGCCGAGCAGCCGCAGCGCCAGCGCGGCGTTGCCGTCGTCGGCGAGCCGGTCGTTGCGGAACGGCGTGCGGCTGCCGACCAGCACGGTGTCGTCCGACGCCGGTCCGGCCGCCGTGGCCAGCGCGTACCCGCCGGCGGTTTGATAGCACCCGGCGGACAGGCCGCTGAACACCTCGCCGTCGCCGATGTCCGCGTTTCCGGCTGCCGTGGCGTCAGTGTCCGGACACGCCGGATCGACCAGTCCCGCACCGTCAGGGGACGCGTTCACCCGCGCCGCCTCCGAGGTGAACACCCGCGCGGATTCGGGGTCCGGCTGCACCACCACCAGTCGCGCGACCGGCATCGCCGCCAGCGCGTCCAGCTGTACCAGGGTCAGCAGCCCCGGATCGGTGACGAGCAGCGTCGCCTCGCCCCGCGCGCCCTGGACCGCGGTCAGCGCGCCCGCCGTGGTCTGCACCGGCGTGACCGTGACGCCCCGCTCCCGCAGCAGCGACGCCAGAGCGCGGCCGCCATCGGGCGAAGCAGAGTCCGGATCGAGGGTCCCGCCTCCGTTCCCGCCGAAGGTGAGCGCGGTGACCAGCGCGCCGAGCAGCAGGACGGCGAGCGCGGCCAGCGGCCAGCGCCACGCCCGCAGCGTCGTCATCGCGGCTCCGACGAGGAAGAGGGAGAGGACAAGGAAGAGGCCGATCCGACCCGCACCCGAGCCGCCGCGACCGCCTCGTCCACGGCCACCAGCCGCTGGTAGTCGTCGGGCCCGGCCGCCGCCTGCCCGTACCAGATGTCGTCGAACACCCGCGCCGCGGCGAGCAGAGCCGGCGCCTGGTCCGGCAGCACGGCCCCGGCTTCCCGCGCCGCCACGTCGGCGGTCCGCCCCGGCCGCGGGTCCAGCACGGCCCGCTCTTCGAGCGCTGCGATGACCGCGCGCAGCCGGGCCCGCACCGCCTCGGCCCACCGGCCGCCGGCCGCGTGCTCCTCGGCCTCCCGCCGGTACCCGGCCGCGTCCAGCGGCGCCGCCTCGTCGAACAGCGCCTGGCCGGCCGTGACCCGCCGCCGGACCGGTCCGTACCGCCTCCGGATGATCACGACGACGGCCACCAGCAGCACCAGGACCACCACCATCGCGGTCCAGCCCTCGCCGTCGCCGCCCGACCCGCCGCCGAAAGCCTTGTCCCACAAGGTGGTCAGCTCGTGCCCGAGCCAGTCCAGGGCCCGCCGCGTGAGCGAGGGCCGCGCGTGCGCGTAGACCGGCTTGGCCAGCTCGTCCGCGGCTGCGCGGCGCGCCTCGTCGCGGCCGGCGTCGATCGGTACGCCGGGCGACGGCGTGACCGGGGCCCCCGGATCGATCACGCGGCCGGGCCGAATCCCGGGCTCGGCGCGGGCCCGCCGCCTCCGGCCGCCGCCGCGACCGCGGTCCCGGGCACCGGCCCGTCATGCCGAGCGCGCGCGTTCATCGCGAGCTGGATGTCCAGTCCCTCGCGGCGCATCCGCCGGTCCACGTACTGCAGAGCCATGACCGACGCGGCGAACGGCGACACCACCGACTGGATCGCGGCTGAGAACAACGCCCCGAGGAACACATAGAGGACGGCGACGTGATGCCCGGAGTACGTCCCGTCCCCGTTGTCGCTCACCGGGCTCAGGTTGCTGCCGATGACCACCTGCTGGACCACCGAGAGCACCACGGCCACCATCTCGGAGACCAGCAGCGCCAGCAGCGAGACGCCCAGGACCCGCCACCATCCGCCCTTGACCAGCGTCGAGGAGCGCTTCAGCGCCCGCCGCACCGGCTGGTCCTCCAGCACCAGCGCGGCGCCGGCCAGCGACCACGCCACATACCGGTTGAGCGCGAAGGCCGCCGCGCCTCCGAGCCCGAGCAGCAGCACCAGCGCCGCGACCGGACTCCCGGCGGCGGCCAGCGCCAGGCCGGGGAGGATCCCGACGACCAGCGCTCCGAACAGGGTGATGAAGATCAGCAAGGAGAGCCCGAACAGCCGCAGGAGCCGCGGCCGGGTCTGCTTCCACACCTCGGCCAGCGTCACCGGCCGCCCCAGCGCCGCCCGCGACACCGCGGTGGTCAGCAGTCCCACCAGCAGCGAGACGATCAGCGCGTTCACCAGCACGCCGGGTCGCAGAGCCGCCAGATCGTTGATGCCGGCGCCGCCGTTGCGGGTGGTGTTCTGATCGACGAGGGTCGCCAGGAAGCGCAGATAGAGATAGTCCAGCGGGATCGCGATCGCCTGGCCGACGGTGACGACGAGCGCGGAGAGGCCGAGCATCACCCCGGGGTGGGTCCGCATCGCGGTCACCGCGCCGTCGAGGATTTCCCCCGCTTGCAACGGACGCAGCGGGACCACTCCGCGGCCGAGGCCGGCCGGTGTGTACGCCGCACGAGGGTCGTCGGAGCCCGGCACGGAAGGGGCCGCTGTCGGGCCGGTGGCGTGGCTCATGGTCTGCGTGGACGCTTCTTCCTCGGGAGCACTCCGGCGGGCCGCCGGAGTGTGCACCCCAGCATGCAGGCAGCGCCGAGGGCGGCGCCACCCCCGTACCAACACCGGTGATCCTTCTCAGTGGCACCGGGGATTCACCAAAAGCAGAAAGTAATGCGACGATGGTCCGCATGAAAGGTCGTGTCCTCATCGTCGACGATGACATAGCCCTGTCCGAGATGCTGGGCATCGCCCTGCGGGGCGAGGGCTTCGAGACCACGTCCGTCGCCGACGGTGACCGGGCCCTGCAGGTCTTCCGTGATTTCAAGCCGGACCTGGTCCTGCTTGACCTGATGCTCCCCGGGCGCGACGGCATCGACGTGTGCCGGCTGATCCGCGGCGAGTCCGGGGTCCCGATCATCATGCTCACCGCCAAGAGCGACACCGTCGACGTGGTGGTCGGCCTGGAGTCCGGCGCCGACGACTACGTGATCAAGCCGTTCAAGGTCAAGGAGCTGGTGGCCCGGGTGCGCGCCCGGCTGCGCCGCGCCGACGAGCCCAAGCCCGAGACCCTGGCCATCGGCGACCTGTCGATCGACGTGGCCGGCCACTCGGTCAAGCGCGACGGCCGCCAGATCCCGCTCACGCCGCTGGAGTTCGACCTGCTGGTCGCCCTGGCGCGCAAGCCCTGGCAGGTGTTCACCCGCGAGGTGCTGCTGGAGCAGGTCTGGGGCTACCGCCACGCCGCCGACACCCGGCTGGTGAACGTGCACGTCCAGCGTCTGCGCAGCAAGATCGAGGTCGACCCGGAGAACCCGGAGATCGTCGTCACCGTCCGCGGGGTGGGTTATAAAGCCGGTCCGGCTTAACGGGCGGGGAAGCAGTAGATGCGGGTCTCGAAGTTCACCGGCGGTGCCCGGCGTTTCGGCCGCGCCGTCCTGGAACTGCCCGGGACCTGGCGCGGCTCTCTGCAGTTGCGCGTGGTGTCGCTCACGCTGCTGCTTTCCATCGTCATCGCCTTCCTGCTGGGCTGGGTGCTGAACAGCAAGATCCGCGACGGTCTGGTGCAGGCCAAGGAGAGCTCGTCGCTGGCCATGGTCAGCAGCGGGTTCAGCGAGGCCAGCGCGTCCATCTCGGCGGCCTCCGAGGGCTTCCGCCAGGCCGGCGCGGCCGGCACCCCGCCGCACGACGCGGTCGCGGTGAACGCCGCGTGGGCCAACAACCTGTACGCCATCGTCCGGAATCTGTGCACCGGGGCCAACAGCGACACCTACCAGGTGATGCTGATGAACGACGAGATCCCCAACCTGCCGGTCGGCGGGTACACCTGCGGCGGGATCCTCCCCAAGAGCATCCCGGACAAGCTGCACGCGAAGCTGAAGACGTTCGGCGGCGACGGCTTCCAGGCCCAGATGCTCACCACCGACCTGGAGTACGGCACGCTCGCCCCCGGCGGCGACGTCACCGATGTCAGCGCCGGCGGCGCCGTCACCGACCACCAGACCCCGGGCCTGCTGTACGGCGGGGCGTTCGAGGTGCCCGGCATGGGCACGGTGAAGCTGTACTACGCCTTCCCCTTCACCACCGAGAGCGACGCGCTCAACTTCGACAACGAGATGATCGCGATCGCCGGCGCGGTGCTGGTCCTGGCTCTGGCCGGGGTGGCCTGGTTCATCACCCGGCTGGTGGTGACCCCGGTCCGGCAGGCCGCCGGGATCGCCGAGCGGCTCGCCGACGGCCGCTTCGACGAGCGGATGCGGGTGCGCGGCGAGGACGACCTGGCGCGCCTGGCGACCTCGTTCAACACCATGGCCGGCAACCTGCAGCGGCAGATCCGCAAGCTCGAGGAGCTCTCGCGGGTCCAGCGCCGCTTCGTCTCCGACGTCTCCCACGAGCTGCGCACGCCGCTGACCACCGTCCGGATGGCCGCCGACGTCCTGCACGACTCGCGCGAGGACTTCAGCGGCCCGACCGCGCGCTCGGCCGAGCTCCTGCAGACCCAGCTGGACCGCTTCGAGGAACTGCTCGGCGACCTGCTGGAGATCAGCCGGTTCGACGCCGGCGCCGCGGTGCTGGACGCCGAGCCGGTGGATCTGCGGCTGCTGGCGCGCCGGGTGGTCGACGGCTGCGCGGTGCTGGCCGAGCGCAAGGGCTCCGACGTGCGAATACTGGCGCCGGAGACGCCGTGTGTGGCCGAGATCGACCCGCGCCGCATCGAGCGGATCCTGCGCAACCTGGTGGTCAACGCCATCGAGCACAGCGAGGGCCGCCCGGTGCTGGTCAAGGTGGCCGCCTCCGGCGAGGCGGTCGCGGTCGCGGTGCGCGACTACGGCGTCGGCCTCAAGCCCGGGGAGTCCTCGCTGGTGTTCGGCCGCTTCTGGCGCGCCGACCCGGCCCGCGCCCGCACCACCGGCGGCACCGGCCTGGGCCTGGCGATCTCGCTGGAGGACGCGCACCTGCACCACGGCTGGCTGCAGGCCTGGGGCGAGCCCGGCGGCGGCTCCCAGTTCCGGCTGACGCTGCCCCGTACGTCCGGGGTGGAGCTGGTCCGCTCGCCGATCCCGCTGGAGCCGGACGACTCGCGCCACCACAAGCGCCAGGCCGAGGCCGCGCGGCTGGCCGCCGAGGGCGCCGCCGTGGCCGTTCCGCGCCACACCGGGCCGGATCTGACCGGGCTCACCGGCCGCGGTTCCGACAGACTGGGGGAGCGCTGATGACGGCCGGCAACCGGGTCATACGCTGGACCGCCGCGGTGCTCGCCGCGCTCACCGTCGCGGCCACGGCGGCCTGTGCGGGCCCGCCGTCCAAGGGCGAGGTCCGCGGTGTCACGCTGAACCAGAGCCGCAACAACGTCGTGATCCTCGCCCGCGAGCCCACCAACGACATGCCGCCGACGCTGCTGGTGAGCAACTTCCTGGGGGCGCTGACCGGCGACCAGAAGGACCCCACCTTCAGTGTCGCCCAGGAGTATCTGACCCCCGCGGCCCGCGGCAAGTGGAACCCCGCCACCGCGACGACCCGGATCGTGGAGTACGGCAATCCGGCGTTGCAGACCGAGCAGAGCCCCGACGAGGGCCTGCACCCGGACGCCGCCCCGTCCAGCGCGGCGCAGGCGGCGGCCCCGGCCGTCGGCGACGTGAAGACGGTCGTCGTCAAGGGCACCGAGATAGCCCAGATCGATCCCTACGGCTTCTTCGAGTACCAGGGGCAGTCCGTCACGCAGAAGCTCACGGTGCGGTACCTCGGCGCCGCCACGGGGTGGCGGATCGACGCCCCGCCGGACTTCCGGATGGTCAATCCGGACGCCTTCAAGCGCGCCTACCAGACGTACCAGTCCGCGCTGCCGATCTACCTGCCCACGCACGGAGTGGTCCCGCAGATGGACCAGGTGTACCTGACCCAGTCCACCGGCAAGGTCGACTACACCTACGACGCGCTGGCCCGTGCCGTCCTGCACGGCCGGTACCCGTCGCAGGACACGCAGCTGACGCTGGCGGTCCCGGTGACCGTGGACTCCACCGGCCTGGCCACGGTGAAGCTCCAGGTCCCGCCCGGCAAGGCCCCGGACCTCACCGATGTCCAGCAGGCGCTGGTCGACACCTTCCGCGACGCCTCGGAGCTGCCCCAGCTGTTGTCCCCGACCCCTCTCAACTGGGTGCTCGTCACCTACGCCGGCTGCTCGGCGTGCCACGAGGTGGGCATCGCCCCGGAGAGCACGGGCCCGCCGATGGTGTACTGGGTCTGCCCGCCGCAGGGGAACGACCCGAACGCCGCGATCGTCGGCAAGCAGCTGTCGGCCGGCCAGGCCAACGCGCCCGCCGCCTGCCCGCCCGCCGGCAGCGGGAAGACCCAGTCGGCGATCGCCACGAACGGTGTCCAGCTGGCCAAGAACGCGCCGATCGCGGTGAAGCAGACCCCGGACTCCACGGACGTCAAGACGCCCAGCGGGACGACCGTCGTCGCCGCGGTGGAATCCGGCGGCGCGGTGGTCGTCCTCAACGACAAGAACGCCGACCAGCGGATCTGGTACACCGCGAAGGACCCGAAGAAGATCACCGACCTGGAGTGGGATCCGGTGGACGGCTCGCTGTGGGTGGTCGACGCCGGGAACCTCTACCGAGTGCGGGACTCCGGGCAGAACGGGCCGAGCGGCGCTACCCAGCAGTCCGTCGCCGTCCCCAGCGTCCCCGGCGCCTCCGGCGGGACGCTGACCCGCTTCAAGCCCTCGCTGGACGGCGTGCGCGCGGTCGTCGTGAGCGTCCAGAACCCGACGAGCGACGCGGGGTCCGCCGGCAGCCCGCTGCCCGCGGTGATGGTGACCCTGGAGCGGATCGGCGACGAGGTGACCATCCCCACGGGCATGGCCTTTTCGCTGCTTGCCGGCTCCTCGCAGACCCCGGACGCGTCGCCGGCGTTGCGGAGCGTCACCGACGCGGCGTGGGCCGACGGCCGCACCGTGGTGCTCCTCGGCACCCAGGGCGGCTCGGGCACACTGCGGCTGTACCGGGTGTATCTGGACGGTTCGCAGGACTCGTCCATCCCCGATCCCGAGGACGCTCAGCCCTCCGCCCGGCACCTGTCCGCGGTGACGTCCGTCAACACCGGGCACACCTCGCTGTGGACGTTCAGCGACGCGCCCGGCCCTACCGATCCCAACACCGCGGTGTCGTACTTCAAGCGCAGCGGCGGGGCGGACAGCTTCCAGGAGCCCGGGTGGAGCCCGGTGGTCGCGACGGTGACCGGGGACTGATCCGGGTGGCGCGCCGAGTCGGGCGTAGCGGATAATTCCGCCACGTTCCGACCACAGCGCGAACCGGGGGTTCGATGCCGCTCGTCCGCCCCCTGTGGGCCGCACTGCTGGACCTGGCCGCCGAGCGCGAGTGCGGGGGCTGCGGGCGTCCGGAGCCCTCTGGGGCGCCGCTGTGCCCGGCCTGCGACGGTCTGCTGGCCGAGAGCGGGCCGTGGCGCACGCTGGCGGCCGTGCCGGGCACGCCGTGCACGCACGCCGTGTCGCGCTACGAGGACCCGGTGCGGACGATGCTCATCGGCTACAAGGAGCGTGGCCGCACCGATCTGCGGCGCTCGCTGGGCCGTGCGCTCGCGCGGGCTGTCGCGCAGACCCTCGACACGGCCGGCGGCGCCGCGAGCCTGTCCCGAGGCGTCGGAGACTACGGCGTGGGCAGTACGCGAGGCACGGGCCGGACACCGGTGGCACTCGTCCCGATGCCGTCGCGCCGCAAGGTCGTCCGCGACCGCGGCGAGGACACCACGGCCCGGCTGGCCAGGACCGCGGCCCGGGCCCTGCGCGAGGTCGGCGTGCCTGTCCGGGCGGTGCCCGCGCTGTGCCATGCCCGCGCGGTCGAGGACCAGGCCGGGCTGACCCGGGAGCAGCGCCAGGCCAACCTCTCGGGAGCGCTGAGGACCCGCCGCGCCGTCGCCGCCGTCGCCGAGTCCCGGGTGGTCCTGGTCGACGACATCAGCACCAGCGGAGCCAGCCTCGCCGAGGCCGCCCGAGCGTTGCGGGAGGCCGGCGTGCCGGTGCTCGGCGCCGCCACGATCGCTGCCGCGCGAGTACGGGGTTGAACGCCGCGAGTTGGGTACCCAGAGGTCATGTCTCATTCTGTGAACGCCTGCGGAATCGGCACGAAACGCCGCACAAACCCCGGTCGAACGCCGTTCCGATCACTCGAACGGTCCAACAGGACTTTCAGCCTCTTCCGCAGAGAGCGATCGAGGGCTAGTTTTCAGCCATAGGCACTCGCCCACGAGACAGTGAGCAGGCACGATGCCACCGAGCATGCACATAATCAGCCGTCTCTAGCGGACGGCCGCCATCTTCAGACGGCCCTTTCCCCTCGAACACGTCGCGTCCCAGCCGTACCCCCGGCCAATGCCGGTTACCCAGGTGTCGGCTGTGACTCCCTCCACTCGTAATCCGGGCACGCCTCGCACCCGGCGTACGTTAGAGATCTACAAGTCAATACAGCTCTACAAGTCGATACAGCTCAACGAGTCGACACAGATCCACAAGTCCATACCGATCCACGAAATGCAGTCCCGATCACATCGCGGAGGCGCCGCTGGACAGACCCTCATCCGACGCCGAAGCCGGAGCCGCGAGCCCGGCCACACTTGAACGCGAGATTGGAGAACGCGCGTGGACATCGTCGTCAAGAGCCGCCACCACGAGGTGACCGACCGTTTCCGTCGGCACGTCATGGAGAAGCTGGCCAAGGTGGAGGAGATGGATGGCAAGGCCATCAGCCTCACCGTCGTGCTGGGCGAGGAGAAGAACCCCCGGCAGGCCGAGAGCAAGGACCGGATCGAGCTGACGCTGGACTGCCCCCGGTCCCCGGTGATCCGGGCCGAGGCGTGTGCCGGCGACCCGTATTCGGCGCTCGATCTGGCCGCGGCCAAGCTCCAGGCGCAGCTCCGCAGGGTCAAGGACCGGCGGAAGATCCACCGCAACCGCAAGGCGATCGCCGACTCGATCAAGCACCTCCCCCCGATGGCGGACCTGCCGCCGGGCCGGGACCCGTTGCTGACGGCGGACGGCGCGGTCGGCGACGAACCCGAGGTGGACCTCCCGGCGTACGGCGTCCCCGGGCAGGGGCAGGCCGGCGAAGGCCCGATGGTGGTGCGCGAGAAGACGCACGCCGCGGCCCCGATGACGCTCGACCAGGCGCTGTACGAGATGGAACTCGTCGGCCACGACTTCTACCTCTACGTGGACAAGGACTCCGGCCTGCCGGCCGTGGTCTACCGGCGCAGGGCGTACGACTACGGCGTCATCCATCTGGAAGCCGCCGAGGAGATGACCGAACCGATGATCAACGGACACGGATCCTCCCCGTCGGATCGGATGGCTCGCGCGCGCGGCTGATCCGCCGGATCCTCCTCCCGGCCCGGACGCGGCCGACAGGACTCTGATCTCAAGGAACGCCTTCACGGGACCGGTGTAACCGGTCCCGTGAAGTTCTGAGGATTTAACGATCACCCCTTTGGGTAATGTCACATGTCCTCTCGAGGTGTCATCATGGGTCTGTGTCGGAAGCCATAAGAGTCCTCATAGCCGACGACCACACCCTCCTGCGCCGAGGTCTGGCCATCGTCCTGGACACCGAGGACGACATCGAGGTCGTGGGGGAGGCGTCGGACGGTGCCGAGGCTCTGCACAAGGCGCAGGAACTCGCCCCGGATGTGGTGATCCTCGATGTCCGCATGCCCGACACCGACGGCCTGACGGCCTGCGCGGCGATCAAGCGCTCGGTCCCGCAGACCAAGGTCATCATGCTGACATCGAGCGACGAGGAGACCGACCTCTACGAAGCGGTCAAGTCCGGGGCGTCCGGCTACCTGCTCAAGAGCGTGCTCCCGCACACCATCCCGGACGCGCTGCGCGCCGTCCAGCGCGGCGAATCACAGGTCAGCCCGTCGATGGCGGCCAAGCTGATGACCGGTTTCGCGGCCCTGGCCCGCGGGGCCGACGCCCCCGCGCCGGGCCCGGCCCCCTCGCAGCCCAAGCTCACCGACCGCGAGATGGAAGTCCTGAAGCTGGTGGCCACCGGGCGCAACAACCGGGAGATCGCCAAGGAGCTGTTCATCACCGAGAACACGGTGAAGAACCACGTCCGCAACATCCTCGAGAAGCTGAACCTGCACTCCAGGATGGAGGCCGTGGTGTACGCGGTGCGCGAGAAACTCCTGGAGATCACCTAGCGTTCGCTGCTTGACATCGCGATACGTCTCGCGCGTAAGTTCGAGCCCATGCACATATCCGTGACGTTGAGAGACGCCGCGGACGGCGGGGTGATAGCGCGCACGACGGTGCCCTCGGAGGACCTGCCCCCGACGTTCGACGGCACCCAGATGCTGGAGGCGGCCGGCACGCTCTGGCGCGTGGTCCGCGCCGAGCCGGCCTTCCGCGAGGAGTACGAGCTCATCGGCGAGCTGGAGCTGACGCTGCGCCGGGTGGAGCGGGTCGAGCGGGCCGACCTGGTCCCCGGCGGCGACATCCACTTCAGCATGTCGAGCATCAGCGACCGCCTGCCGGACATCGCCGGCCCTCTGGACGGCCGCACGGTGCTGCTGGTCAAGGACGACCTGTGGCGCGACGTCGAGCTGGTCGGGCCCTTCGGGGCGCCCGCGATCGAGGAGAACCTGGCGGCGATCCGCCGGATCCAGACCGACTTCCGCTCCGGGCCCGGCTTCACCGAGATCCACCTGCGGACCGAGCCGGCGCAGCCGCTGGCGGGCGTGACCTTCACGGTCGAGGACCTGGCCGCCGCGCTGGGTACGACCACGCACTTCGTGCGCCCGGTGGCGATCGAGGGGCTCGGGATGGTGCGGGGCGGCTACGCGTTGTCGGTCGCCGACGGGGTGGACGTGTACGGGCTCGTCGACACCGCGAGCCGGGTGACGGTCGCCGGGGTGCATCGCACGGGGATCGCCGGAGCCGAGGTGGCCGGCGCGTTCGAGACGCTGTTGCGGGAGCGCGGCCTGGAGCTGGTCGACTGGCGCGGCGGTTTGCGCACGTCCGACGCCGAGATCCTGGCCGGATGGTTCGGGGCCCCGCCGCAGCCTTTGTGGCGGTAGGGCCGCCAGCGCGGTTCGCCTCAGCCCGGTTCGCCTTTGGTTCGTTCGCCCCAGGCCGGTCCGGCTCAGTCTCGCTCGCCCCAGCCCGGTCCGCCCTCAGCCGATCGCGGCCCGCAGCGGCTGCGCCAGCTCGACGGGCGTCACCTGCTCCACCGCGACCGCGTCGCACCCGACCCAGCCCGCGGCCTCCCGCAGCGCGTCGGCCATCGGCTGCACCGCCGACGCCGTGTCCAGCGACACCTTCCGTGCGACCAGCGTCTTGCCCTCGCGCTTGGGATCCACGCGGCCCACCAGCTTCCCGCCGGCCAGCAGCGGCATCGCGAAGTAGCCGTGCACCCGCTTCGCGGCCGGCGTGTAGGCCTCGATCCGGTGCACCATCCCGAAGATCCGCTCCATCCGGTCGCGCTCCCAGATCAGCGAGTCGAACGGGGACAGCAGCGTCGTCCGGTGCCGGCCGCGCGGTCCGCCGGCGGCCAGCAGCGCCAGCGCGGCGGGGTCGGCCCAGGCCGGCTGGATCCAGCCGCGCACGGTCACCGGTACCAGGCCGGTCTGCTCCATCAGGGGTCTGGCCTCAGGGATCTTCAGCCGGTAGTAGTCGGCGAGATCGCCTATCGTCCCGACGCCGAGCCGCCGGCCGGCCTGCGCCAGCAGGCGGACGTGCGACTCCTCGCGCGTCGGCTCCGGGGCGTCCAGCACGGCCTTCGGCAGCGCGCGCTCCGGCAGGTCGTACACCCGCCGCCAGCCGCGCCGCTCCACGCACACCACGTCACCGGTCGCCAGCATCTTCTCGACCGCGACCTTGCTCTCCGACCAGTCCCACCACTCGGCGCTCTTGCGGGCGCCACCGAAGTCGGAGGTCATACACGGGCCCTCGTCGCGCAGTTTGCCGAGCACCATCGCCTCGGCCTCGCCGGTGGTCGCCATGCCCCAGCCGCCGTTGGCCCGGTCGCGGTAGTTCGCGCGGCGGTAGGCGAACGTCGGCCACTCCTGGACCGGGAGGATGCACGCGGCGTGGGCCCAGTACTCGAAGGTCGAGGCTCCGTGCGCCTCGTGGTTCCAGTACGCCTTCTCGACCGCGTCGCGCCCGATCGCGCCGAGGCGTGCGTACGGCACCAGTTCGTGCGAGCGTGCCAGGACGCTGATGGTGTCCAACTGCACCGCCCCGAGGCCGTGCAGCAGCCCCGCGACGCCGGCCCGGCGGTCCGGCACGCCGATCAGCCCCTGCGCGTGCAGGGCCAGGCGGCGGGCCTCGGGCGCGGACAGTTCGGCGAGCGGGGCGGGTGGGGACGTCACATTCGCCACGCTAGCGGGCGGCACCGACAAGTCAGCGCAGCTCTCCGGGCAGGATGTCCGCCAGCCACATGTCCTTGCGGGTGCCGCGGTGCGCGTGGGAGGCGCGCTGCCGGCCGACGATCGTGAAACCGACCTTCTCGATCACCCTGCGTGAGGGGATGTTGCCGTCGAAGGCCTGCCAGACGACACGCCCGAGCCCGACCTCCTCGAAGGCCCAGCGCACGACTTCGCGGACGGCTTCGGTGACGTAGCCGCGGCCGCGCGTCTCCGGATTGCCCCAGTAGCCGATCTCGGCCGTGCGCACTCCGCGGGCCATGACCAGGGTGGTGATCCCGCACAGGCCGATCGCTCCGGCGATCTGCCCGGTCTCCTTGACGAAGATCCCGAACGTCGCCTCGTCACCCGTCCGGAAACCTTTAGGAGTGTGTTCCCGTACGAACCATTCCGCGTCCTTCATCTGATAAGGCGACGGAACCGTGGTCCATCGTTGGACTTCCGGGTCCTGGCAGATCGCGTAGACGTCCGCGATCTCCTGCTCGCGCCACGGCCGCAGCACCAGCCGCGTGGTGTGCAAAGGGCCCTCGGGCAGCGGCGGAACGGCCAGAACGAGGTCCGGTACGGGAACCGGTTCGGGGCGCTCACGCGTTTGCGGTATGTCCATCGCCCCACCGTAGGCGAGCAGGATCGGAGGCCTCCAGGGAATATGCCGATGATCATCACGCCGCGCTCTTCCCTTGGAGTGCGGGCCGTCGCATAACATGTTGGAAAAGGCGGGGCGGACCCTGCCTGCCCGAAGTGGACATAGGCGGGGCGGACCCCGTCTGTGAAAACGGAAGCCGTAATCGAGGAGTTGTCTGCCGTGGCGCGTCTGATGGACAGGGTCTTGCGGGCCGGCGAGGGGAAGATCCTGCGCCGCCTGGAGGCCGTCGCCGACCTCGTCGAGGAGATCGAGGACGATTACGTCCAGATGAGCGACGCCCAGCTGCGTGCTCAGACCGACGAGTTCCGGGCCCGCCTGGAAGAGGGCGAGACGCTGGACGACCTGATGCCGGAGGCCTTCGCGGTCGTCCGCGAGGCGGCCAAGCGCACGCTGGGCCAGCGGCACTACAAGGTTCAGCTGATGGGCGGCGCCGCGCTGCACCTGGGCAACATCGCCGAGATGCGCACCGGCGAGGGCAAGACCCTGGTGGGCACCCTGCCGGCCTACCTGAACGCGCTGGCCGGCAAGGGCGTGCACATCGTCACCACCAACGACTACCTGGCCGAGCGCGACTCGTCCTGGATGGGCCGGGTGCACCGCTTCCTGGGCCTGGAGGTCGGCGTGATCCTGGCGAACATGACGCCGGCCGAGCGCCGCGAGCAGTACAACTGCGACATCACCTACGGCACCAACAACGAGTTCGGCTTCGACTACCTGCGCGACAACATGGCGTGGTCGAAGGAGGAGATGGTCCAGCGCGGGCACTTCTTCGCCTGCGTGGACGAGGTCGACTCGATCCTCATCGACGAGGCCCGGACCCCGCTGATCATCTCCGGCCCGGCCGACCAGGCCACCAAGTGGTACACCGACTTCTCCAAGATCGTGGACCGGCTGGCCGCGGACGTCGACTACGAGGTCGACGAGAAGAAGCGCACCGTGGGCATCCTGGAGCGCGGCGTGGAGCGGGTCGAGGACCTGCTCGGCATCGACAACCTCTACGAGTCCGTGAACACCCCGCTGGTCGGCTACCTGAACAACGCCATCAAGGCCAAGGAGCTGTTCAAGAAGGACAAGGACTACGTCGTGATGAACGGCGAGGTCATGATCGTCGACGAGCACACCGGCCGCATCCTGGCCGGCCGCCGCTACAACGAGGGCATGCACCAGGCGATCGAGGCCAAGGAAGGCGTCGAGATCAAGGACGAGAACCAGACGCTCGCCACGATCACGCTCCAGAACTACTTCCGCCTCTACGACAAGCTCGCCGGCATGACCGGTACGGCGATGACCGAGGCCGCGGAGTTCCAGCAGATCTACAAGCTCGGCGTGGTCCCGATCCCGACGAACAAGCCGCTGATCCGCATGGACCAGCAGGACCTGATCTACGTCAGCGAGGAGGCGAAGTTCGAGGCGGTCGTCGACGACATCGCCGAGCGCAGCGCCACCGGCCAGCCGGTGCTGGTCGGCACCACCTCGGTGGAGAAGTCCGAGCGCCTGTCGCAGATGCTGCGCAAGCGCGGCGTCCCGCACGAGGTCCTCAACGCCAAGTACCACGAGCGCGAGGCCGCGATCGTGGCCCAAGCCGGCCGCAAGGGCGCGGTCACCGTGGCCACCAACATGGCCGGCCGCGGCACCGACATCCAGCTCGGCGGCAATCCCGACGACATGGCGAACGCCGAGCTGATGCAGCGCGGCCTGGACCCGGAGACCACTCCGGACGAGTGGGTGGCGGCGCTGCCCGACGCGCTGGAGAAGGCCAAGCGCAAGGTGAAGGCCGAGCACGACGAGGTCCAGGACCTCGGCGGCCTGTACGTGCTGGGCACCGAGCGCCACGAGTCCCGCCGCATCGACAACCAGCTGCGCGGCCGCGCCGGCCGCCAGGGCGACCCCGGCGAGACCCGGTTCTACCTGTCGCTGGGCGACGACCTGATGCGCATGTTCAAGGCCGGCATGGTCGAGCGCGTGCTGTCGATGGCGAACGTCCCGAAGGACGTGCCGATCGAGCACAAGATGGTCACCCGCGCCATCGCCAGCGCCCAGACCCAGATCGAGCAGCAGAACTTCGAGATCCGCAAGAACGTCCTGAAGTACGACGAGGTCCTCAACCGCCAGCGCCTGGTGGTCTACGAAGAGCGCCGCAAGGTGCTGGACGGCGCGGACCTGGAGGACCAGGTCCGGCTGATGATGGACGACACCATCGCCGGCTACGTCGACGCCGCCACCTCCGAGGGCTACGCCGAGGAGTGGGATCTGGACAAGCTCTGGACCGCCCTGGAGACCCTGTACCCGATCTCGGTGACGATCGAGGAGATCGAGGACGCCGCCGGCGGCCAGGACAAGGTCACCGCCGAGGTCCTCACCGAGGAGCTGACCGCCGACATCCGCGCCGGCTACGACGCCCGCGAGGCGCAGCTCGGCGAGCAGATCACCCGCGAGCTGGAGCGCCGCGTGGTCCTGTCGGTCCTGGACCGCAAGTGGCGCGAGCACCTGTACGAGATGGACTACCTGCAGGAGGGCATCGGCCTGCGCGCCATGGCCCAGCGCGACCCGCTGGTCGAGTACCAGCGCGAGGGCTACGCGATGTTCCAGGCGATGATGGACGCCATCAAGGAGGAGTCCGTCGGCTACCTGTTCAACCTCAAGGTCGAGGTCGAGGCCGTGAACCAGGACCCGGAGGCGCAGGCCCAGGCCGCCGCCACCGCGAACGCCCTGGGCGGGAGCGGGATCCAGGACGCCGTCCCGGCTCCGCACCTGCACGCCAAGGGCCTGGAGGCACCGCAGCGCCCCGCGCACCTGAGCTTCACGGCCCCGACGGTCGACGGCGAGGGCGGCGTGCTCCAGCGCGAGGTGTCGTTCGCCTCGGACTACGGGGACGCCGGCGCGGTGCAGGACGCGGTCCAGGACGACACCCCGCGGCGCCGGTCGTCGGGCAAGCGGAAGAAGCGCTGAGGCGAGAAGGCTCGTTGAGGTGAAGCCGGGCGGCGCGCTCAGGTAGAAAGCGCGCCGAGGCAGGGCTGAGCTGGGCCGAACGGCTGACTTTCCCCGGGAAGTCAGCCGTTTCGCATACCCCTGTGATCTGCTGGGACCACGATGGATCACCAGCGGGGAACCGCGGGACAGGGGAGGGGCGGCAGGTGGCACCGGTGCGGTCGGTCCGCGCGGTCGGGGTCGGCGTCAGTACCCGGTGGCGGCGCGATAACAGGCCAGACTTTCCAGACGTCGCGGTGTGGGTGGACGCGGTCGCGGAGATCGAGATCGACACGGAGACGTTCGAGCTCGAAGAACCTCAGCATCCGGATAACGAGTCCGTGCCACGGACCGTCGACGCGTGGTCGCCGGAGTACGGCAAGGTGTGGCGTCCCCTGTCGGGCAGCGGCCGGGAGCCGCGCCCGGGTTTGCTCCTGTCCGTCGTACGAGCCGGCGCGGTCGTCGCCTGTCCGACGCCGCTGCCCGACCCTCCGACGGGCGCGCTGGCCCGAGCCCTGGCCCGGCTTGAGCGTCTGGAGCCGTCTGCCCTCAAGGTCCTGCCCGTCGAGCCCGCGCCCCAGCAGCCCCAGCGTCCAAAGCCGCCGAAGACCTACGCCGATGTCAGGGCCCTGGTCGGCATCCTGGTCGAAATCCTCGTCGGCCGCCGCGCCGCGACCCACGCGGCGGCCTTCACCGATCCCGGAGTCCGCGGCAAGCTCCGCAAGCCGCACTACCCTCGCACCGCGGCCCTGAAATCGGTCCGCCTCGCCGAAAGCGGCGCGGGCGTCGAGGCCACCGCGCTGCTCCAAGACCGCGGCCGCACCCGCGTCGTCGCCCTGCGCTTCGACCGTGCCGACGACTCGCGCTGGTGCTGCACCGCGCTCCAAACCGGCTGAGCCCTACCGGGTTTCCGCCGAGCTCTACCAGCCCCGCCGCCGCACAGCGCGTCCGACGGCATCCTCATCCGCGACACCGTCCTCCCGGTGCATCCCGTGCTCCGCGTGCGCGCCATGCGCCCGAGCCCCGGCCGGCGCCACCCGCCGCCGGTCCAGCGGCAGCGAGAACTCCATCGCGAGTGCCGAAGCGGCCAGCCATCCGACCTCGCCCCACGACCGGAACACCACCGACCGGGGCTGCCAGCCGGGCCGGAACTTCGCGTTGAACCGGTACAGCGACTCCAGCATGATCCACGGATCCAGCAGGTGGATCGCACGGTACGCCGCGCTCTGCAGCAGGGTCCGACCACTCCCGGCATCCATGATCGGCCGGAACGCCGCGAAGTTCAGCGAGATCTCGCCGATCCCGCGCTCGCGCGCCCAGTCGACCAGGTCCACGATCAGCCGCTCGTTGACGCCGTTCGGTCCCTGGGGATCGCGCGGCATCACGTCCAGCGACAGCGCCGTCGGGTGGCCGGAGGGCTGGTCGGCGCCGACCGGGTGATAGCGCTGGAACCCGACCGCGTGCCCGTCGGCCGCGTACGCGACGATCAGCAGCGCGTCGGGGTGGCGTGCCGAGGTGATGGCGTCCAGGTTCATCGCGAACCCGTGCTCCGCGTGTCCCTTCAGCCAGCGCTGATGGATGCCGAGGAGCTGGTCGGCCTCGGTCTCGTCGAGTGCCGTCTCGCGCAGCACGCGCGTGGTGATCCCGGCCTTGTGGGTACGGCGCACCGCCTGCCGGACGTTCCGGATCGACCGTCCCTGCAGCGAGAACCCGGCCACGTTCAGCATGACCTCGTCGCCGATCCCGAGTCCGCGCCGCACTCCGTGCGCCTTCCACAGCGGCAGCAGGTCCTCACGAGCCCCGACCACCGCGGGCCGCCATCCCCGCCGCCGGCACAGCGCCAGGAACTCGATGACCGCAGCCTCCCGCGCATCCGCCGCGCCGATCGGGTCGCCGCCGACGACAGCGGTTCCGAGGAACACTCGATACCCGATCGCGGCGCGGCCGTCGGGGGAGAAGACATAGGACTTGTCGTGGCGCAGCGCGAACGGTGCCAGCGTGTCCGAGTCGGGATGCTGCACCAGCCGCCGCACGCGGTCGCGCTCGGCATCGGTCCCCGGGAGCGGGGCGCGCGCCGGGGCCAGCAGGCACGCCAGCACGAGCAGCAGCGTGATCCCGCCCAACAGCGACAGGCCGTCGAGGAACCACGAGCGCCCCTCGATCGTCATGGGACCGGAGTTGGCGGTGAGGCCGTCGAACAGCTCGCGGCCGAGGCCCACCGGGGTCAGCGAGGAACTCAGCCGGTCCCGCTGCAGGAAGATGCCGCCGCCGCCCACGACGAGCGCGATGATCCCGAAGCCGAGCAGGATGTGCAGGGCCGTCCGGATGCGGGCCGGATCGGGTACGGCCGTGAACCGCACCCGCGCGCCCCACAGAGCCCACGCGAACGCCGCCATCGGCAGCAGCCGCCACGGCTGGTCCCATGTGGCCAGCGACATCAGCGTCGACCACACCACCGCGGCAGAGGCCAGATACAGGGCCATGCGACGCCGCACGTACAAGCCGCGTCCGAGCAGCAAAAGCGCCAGACCGATGTGCACCGCGTGGCTGCCGGAGGGCACCGCGCCGACGATCACGATGACGGTTCTCGTGAGCCAGGACGGTGGGCTGGAGGCTGCCGCGTACCCGAACAACGTCGCCGCCGCTGCGAGCACCAAAGCGGCGAAGGGCCACACCGTGAGCCGATCCTCGGGGACCGGCGCCTCGCTTCCACCCCTGCCAGCCATGGGCATTACCTCCCGTGACACACGAACAGCCCCCACGTGTCACGGTATTCCCCTCAGTAACCCATGGGTATGCGACTTTGGGCGGTAGCGGTAGCGGGTCCAACGCCATCGGCCCCGTTACAGTCGATGCAAACGGATCACCGGCGGGCGGCGACGGGAGAGACGCGATGGCCACTACGGCGGTGCGGCGCGGCTTGGTGCTGGGCGGCGGCGGGATGCTGGGCGCGGCGTGGATGGTCGGGTCGCTGACCGTGCTCAGCGAGGCGATCGGGTGGGATCCGCGCGAGGCGGAGATGATCGTCGGGACGTCTGCCGGGGCGGTGCTGGCGGCGCTGATCGGGGCCGGGGCCGGCCCGAAGGACCTGTACGAGCACCAGCTGACCGGCCGGATCGAGCAGGGGCCGCTCAGCGGTGTGCGGTTCGACTACGCGACGGCGGCCGGCGGTGCCCATCCGGAGCGGCCCAAGCTGCGGCTGGGGTCCGGGCCGCTGCTGGCCCGGACGGCGCGTCATCCCCGTTCGGTGCCGCCCACCGCGGTGATGGCCGCGGCCATGCCGCCTGGGCGAGGGTCGCTCGGGGGCGTCGGCGAGCTGGTCGAGGCGCTGCCCCGCGATGCCGAGGGCTGGTCGCCGCACAAGGCGATGCGCATTGTGGCGTTGGACTTCGCCACGGGGGAGCGGGTGACGTTCGGCAGCCCCCGCGCGCCGCGCACCACGTTGGCCGAAGCGGTGACCGCTTCCTGTGCGATTCCCGGCTGGTTCGCTCCGATCATCATCGACGGCCGGCGCTATGTGGACGGTGGTATGTGGTCGGCCACCAATGTGGACGTCGCCGCTAAGCAGGGCTTCCAGGAGATCGGCGAGCCGCCTCTGGACGAGCTCTACGTGCTGGCGCCAATGGCGGTGCGCGGCTTCAACGGTCCGCCGCATAGCGTTCTGGAGCGTGTGGCGCGACGCTATAGGAGAGGCGTGACACGCCGGATGCTGGTGGAGACGCAGCAGGTGCGCGTGGACGGCACCAAGGTGATCGTGTTCTGCCCCACTGCCGACGACTTCGAGGCGATCGGTCTGAACGTCATGGACGGCGATCGGCGCCCGCATGTTCTGGAGACCGCGATGCGCACTACCCGCGAGCAGATCGACGCACAGCGGACGCTGCCATAGCCCTGGCCTAGGGGATAATGGCGCAATGCGCGTCTACCTTCCCGCGACCCTGTCAGCCCTCGCCGAGCTCCACAAGACGGGCTTGATCGCCCCCGCTCCGCTGACGGCGTACGCGGTCACTCCGGCGCTGCGCGAGTGGTACACCGAAGGGGACAGCGAGGAGCTGGAGTACGCCGCCATGACGGACGCCGCGCGCGCCTCCCTCCGCCTCCTGGCCGAGGTCCCAGAAGCGCCCCGCCGCCGCGTGGTCGTCGCCGCCGAGGTGCCCGACGCCCACGCCCAGCCCGTGCTCGACGGCGCGGAGCCCGGCCTGGTCCGCGTCACGGCGGAGGTCCCCCTGTCCTGGGTGGCCTCCCTGCACGTCGACGACCCCGCCGTCATCGACGAGGTGGCCCTGGCCGTGGTCCTCCTCGGCGCCGCCGAAGCCGGAGACGAGGACGCGTCGTTCACCGTCGACGGGATCGACGACCACGAGCTGCTGTGGTACGCCACGCAGGAGCTGCCCGACCTGCTGGGGTAGGCGGGGCGCCGGCCGGCCGCGCCAAAATCCGTTGCCCCGCGCCGATAGCCTGTCCGAGTGACCGTGCCGAAGAATCAACAGCCGTTGCACCTCGTCTGGGACTGGAACGGCACCGTCCTGAACGACTTCGACATCATCCTGCGCTCGACGAACGACTCGTTCAGCGACCACGGGCTGCCCGCGATAACGGCCGATCAGTACCGGACGCAGATCAAGATGCCCATCCGGGCCTTCTATGCCGACATCCTCGGGCACGAGCCCGCCGATGACGAGTGGGAGGCCCTGGACGCCACCTTCCACAAGTACTACGTCGCCTACGAGCGCGAGGCGCGGCTGTCGGACGGCCTGCCGGACCTGTTCCGGGAGTGGTCCGGGCGCGGGCACTCGCAGTCGCTGCTGTCGATGTACCACGACGACAAGCTCATCCCCGTCGTCGAGCACCACGGCATCGCCCAGTACTTCGAGCTGGTGCAGGGGACCAGGCCGCCGCGGCCGGCGCGCAAGGGGACGCACCTGCGGGACCACCTGGCCCGCCTGGACATGGACCCGGCGCGCGTGGTGCTCATCGGCGACTCGCCCGATGACGCCGCGGCCGCCGCCAGCGTCGGTGCGCAGGTCATCCTCTACTCCGGCGGGTTCGCCGCCGCGCAGTCGCTCCGGGCTGTCGGGGCGCCGATCGCGGACAGCCTCATCGCGGCGGTGGCGCTGATCGACGAGATCATGGCGGCCCAGGACTGAGGTCCGCCATACGTCGTTCGGCGCAATGCTGTGGCGCCCGGCTCCCCGCTGCGATGGGATGCGGACCATGGCCGCGTACGCGCATGAGAACCTCACCGCCGTCACGAACATCCCCACCCCGTACAACGAGCCGGTCCTCACCTATGCGCCCGGAACCCCCGAGCGCGCGGCCCTGACCGCGAAGCTGACCGACCTGTCAGCCCGCCACCACGACCTCACCGCCACCATCGGCGGCGTCCAGCGGCCCGGCGGCGGCGATCCCGTCGACGTCGTCCAGCCCCACCGCCACAAGGCCGTGCTCGGCACGCTCCACAACGCCACCCAGGACGACGCCCGCGCCGCCGTGGCCGCGGCCCGCGAAGCCGCCCCGGCCTGGCGCGCCCTCGCCTTCGACGACCGGGCCGCGATCCTCCTCAAGGCCGCCGACCTTCTGTCCGGCCCCTGGCGCGCCACCCTGAACGCGGCGACCATGCTCGGCCAGTCCAAGACCGCGGTCCAGGCCGAGATCGACAGCGCCTGCGAGCTCATCGACTTCTGGCGCTTCAACGCCGAGTTCGCGCGCCAGATCCTCGCCGAGCAGCCCCCGGAGAACTCCCACGGCGTCTGGAACCGCACCGACCACCGCCCCCTGGACGGCTTCGTCTACGCGATCACGCCCTTCAACTTCACCGCCATCGCCGGCAACCTCCCGACCGCCCCGGTGCTGATGGGCAACACGGTGATCTGGAAGCCCTCGCCGACCCAGCAGCTGGCCGCGCACTACACCCTGCGCCTGCTGGAGGCCGCGGGCCTGCCGCCCGGCGTGATCAACATGCTGCCCGGCGACGGCCTGGCGGTCTCCGAGGTGATCCTGGCCGACCCGAACCTGGCCGGCATCCACTTCACCGGCTCGACATCCACCTTCCAGCACCTGTGGCGCACGGTCGGCGAGAACATCGCCGCCTACCACGCCTACCCGCGCATCGTCGGCGAGACCGGCGGCAAGGACTTCGTCCTGGCCCATCCCAGCGCCGACAAAGCCGTGCTGAAGACCGCGCTCACCCGCGGCGCGTTCGAGTACCAGGGCCAGAAGTGCTCGGCCGCCTCCCGCGCCTACATCCCGCGCTCCCTGTGGCAGGGCGCGGGGCTGCGCGAGGAGTTCGCGGCCGAGGTCGACGGCCTGAGCATGGGCGACCCGACGGACTTCTCGAACTTCCTGGGCGCCGTCATCGACGCCCGGGCCTTCGCCAAGCACCGCCGCGTCCTGGACCTCGCGCACGCCGACGACACCATCCGGATCGCGGCCGGCGGCACCGCCGACGACTCGATCGGCTACTTCGTCCGCCCGACCGTGATGGTGTGCTCGAACCCCGAGCACGAGATCTTCTCCACCGAGTACTTCGGCCCCCTGCTGTCGGTCTACGTGTACGACGACGGCGACTACGACCGCGTCCTGCACGGCGTCGAAGGCGTCACCGGCTACGCCCTCACCGGCTCGGTCATCGCGCAGGACCGCGCAGCCGTCGCCGAGGCGATGAGCGTGCTGCGCTTCGCCGCCGGCAACTTCTACGTCAACGACAAGCCGACCGGCGCCGTCGTCGGCCAGCAGCCGTTCGGCGGCTCCAAGTCCTCCGGCACCAACGACAAGGCGGGCTCGGCGCAGAACCTGATGCGGTGGACGTCCACGCGCTCGATCAAGGAGACGTTCGCCCCGCCGACGGATCACCGCTATCCGCACATGGGCTGACCGATCCGGAGCTGAAAGATCCGAAGCGTTAGGCGCTCCACTCCTTGGAGGCGTCCTTGGCCATGGCCACCACGGAGGTCAGGAAGTCCGCGATGGTCTCCAGCTGCGACGTGTCGTAGCGGTCCAGCAGCTGCGTCGCCATCGAGTTCATCCCCGCGAACAGCCGGACGATCTCCCCGACGCGCTCCCGCACCGGCTGGATCAGCACCACACGGCGGTCGTCGGGGTCGCGTTCGCGGGTGACCCAGCCGGCCTTCTCCAGCTTGTCCAGGATTCCGGTCATCGTCGCGGGGTGCATGCCCAGCCGCTGGCCGAGGGCCTTGGCGCTCATCGCGCCGTCGCGCATCAGGACGTCCAGGGCCTTCATCTCCACGTCCCGGAGTCCGACCTGCTCGCCGGCCCGCAGGTTGAGCACCGTCATCACCACGCCCATCTCGCGGATGGTGTCCGTGATCTGGTTCATCGTGCGGCGGCGTTCCCGGGAAGCCGCCGCGTCGGTAGGTGATACGGAACTCATATGATACCTTCTTCATAACGTACGAATCTCAAAGTAAAAGGGTACCGGAGGGGGTCTCCCGTGTCTGCATCCTTCCTATCAACCGGCAGAGGCAAGCTCATTCTGCTGCTGCTGTGCGGCGTCGCGTTCCTGGATCTGGTCGACGCCTCGATCGTGAACGTGGCCCTGCCCTCGATCCGCGAGGATCTGCACTTCAGCACCCAGGGGCTGCAGTGGGTCCCCAGCGGCTACCTGCTCACCTACGGCGGCTTCATGCTGCTCGGCGGGCGGGCCGCCGACCTGTTCGGCCGGCGCCGGGTCCTGGTCGCCGGGACCACGGTCTTCGGCCTGGCCTCGCTGGCCGGCGGGTTCGCCGGCGACGCCGGACTGCTGGTCGCCGCGCGGCTGGCGCAGGGCGTCGGGGCCGCCTTGATGATGCCCGCCGCGCTGTCGCTGCTCACCACCACCTTCAAGGAGGGCTCGGACCGGACCAAGGCCTTCGGGGCGTGGGGCGCGGTGGCCGGGCTGGCCTCGGCGGTCGGCGTGCTGGCCGGCGGGCTGCTGACCGACGGTCCCGGGTGGCGCTGGGTGATGTTCGTGAACCCGCCGTTCTGCGTCGTGATCCTGCTCGGCGCCTACCGGATGTTCGAGCCGGACGGCAGGCAGGTCAGGCTCAGGGGCCTGGACCTGGTCGGCGCGTTCCTGGCCACCGCCGGGATGCTGCTGCTGGTGTTCGGCCTGGTGAAGGCGCCGGATCAGGGCTGGGGATCGACCCGGACGGTGGCGGAGCTGGCGAGCGCCGGGGTGTTGCTGATCGCGTTCATCGTCAACGAGCGCATCACCGGCAACCCCCTGCTGCCGCTGTCGGTCTTCCGGATCAAGGGCCTGGTCGCGGCGGACGTCACGCAGCTGGTCGGCGTCGCCGGCTTCATCTCCATGTTCTTCTTCCTGACCCTCTACATGCAGAACGTCGAGGGCTGGTCGCCGATCCGCACGGGCCTGGCGTACCTGCCGATCACCATCGGGGTCGGGATCGGCGCCTCCGTGGCGCCGAAACTGGTCGCCAAGGTCGGCACCCGGCCGGTCGTGGTCTCCGGCGCGGCGACCGCCTCGGTCGGCGTCTACCTGCTGGCGCAGCTCAAGGTGCACGGCTCGTACGTCAGCGACCTGCTTCCGGGCATGGTGATCATGGCCGTCGGGCTCGGGCTGCTGTTCGTGGCGATCACCACGGCCGCCAACGCGGGCGTGCCGCACCACCAGGCGGGCCTGGCCGCGGCGTTGCTGAACGCCTCGCAGCAGGTCGGAGGAGCGCTGGGGCTCGCGGTCTTCGCGGCCGTCTCCACGGCGCGGCTGAATCATGAGCTGAAGCAAGGTGCGCAGCCCACCGCGGCGTTCACATCCGGGCTGTCCTGGGCGCTGACGGCCTGCGCGATCGCGGTGGCGTGCGCGGCGGTCATCGCGCTGCGGACCCGCAACGTGCACAGCGAGGCGGAGGCCGAGGCGCTCGGCGATGTCGAGGAGCTGGTCACGGCCCGCTGATCAGCCTTCAGGTCCGCCAAAACAAAACGAGCCCGAAGGCCCCACGATGGCGTCTGCTATCGTAGAGTTTTCGGGCACACCCTTATGACCAGAGAACTGGTACGTGCTTGAGTCTGAGGCATCGGGAGGCGTTTTGTCAAGGGGATCGGAAGAAATCCTCCACGAACAGCGGTACCTGGACCTCCTGTACAAGCGTCTCGACGCTCTGCGCGCCCGCACCGAGGACCAGCTCTCCGGCGTGTTGCGCGCCGGCACCGGGACTCAGCAGGCGCGCACCGAGCGCGACACGATGGCCACCGCCGGCGCGGGCCGGATCGCGCAGCTGGACGCGGCCGAGGAAGGACTCTGCTTCGGCCGCCTCGACCTGGTCGAGGGCGAGCGCCGCTACGTCGGCCGGATCGGCATCCTCGACGAGGACGGCGACTTCGAGCCGCTGCTGCTGGACTGGCGCGCCCCGGCGGCGCGGCCGTTCTACGTCGCGACCTCCGCGGCGCCGCAGGGCGTGCGGCGGCGGCGCAACATCCGGACCCGCTTCCGGAGCGTCGTCGGTATCGACGACGACGTGCTCGACCTGGACATCGCGGCCGACGGCGACGCCTCCGGGCTGGTCGGCGAGGGCGCGCTGCTGGCCGCGCTGACCGCCGGGCGCACCGGCCGGATGCGCGACGTCGTGGAGACCATCCAGGCCGAGCAGGACCATGCGATCCGGTCCGAGCTGCGCGGCGTCCTGGTGGTCCAGGGCGGCCCGGGCACCGGCAAGACCGCGGTCGCCCTGCACCGCGCGGCGTACCTGCTCTACACCTACCGCGAGCGGCTCGCCAAGCGCGGCGTGCTGATCGTCGGGCCGAACCCGACCTTCCTGCGCTACGTCTCGCACGTGCTGCCGGCGCTGGGGGAGACCAGCGCGGTGCTGGCCACGGTCGGGGAGATGTTCCCGGGCGTGCGGGCCTCGCGCGCCGACGCCCCGGAGGTCGCCGAGATCAAGGGCCGCGCGGCGATGGCGCCCCTGATCGCCGGTGCGGTGCGGGCCCGCCAGCGGGTGCCCGAGGACGTCTTGGAAGTGGTCTACGAGGGGGTGAAGTACCGGCTGGACCGGGAGACCTGCGTGGCCGCCCGGGAGCTCGGCCGCAAGGCGAGCCGGCTGCCCAACCTGGGCCGCGGGGCCTTCGCCGAGTACGTCATAGACAGCCTCGCCGGGCAGGTCGTGGACCGCTTGAACGACGATCCGCACCGCCAGGAGACGCTGGCGATGGTGAACCTGATCGCCGAGGAGCTCGGCGAGGACCCGGCGGAGATGGCCGACGGCGTGTTCCTGGGCCGCGCCGACCGCGACCAGATCGCCGCCTCGCTGGCCGACGAGCCGAGCGTGCAGGAGGCCCTGGACTGGCTGTGGCCGCAGCTGACGCCGCAGCGCTTGCTGGCCGAGCTGTTCGCGACGCCGGAGCTGCTGCGCGAGGCCGTGGACGAGGCCATGGGAGTGCTCGGCGCCGGGGCCGGTGCGGGCACCGAGGACGGCGTGCCGCTGCTGACAGACGCCGAGATCGACCTGCTGGTCCGCACCCCGGGCGGCTGGTCGGCGGCCGACATCCCGCTGCTGGACGAGGCCGCGGAACTGCTGGGCGATTCCGACACCGCGCAGGCGGCGGCGCGGGCCGAGGCTGAGCGCCGGGCCCGGATCGCTTACGCCCAAGGCGCGCTGGAGGTAGCGGAGGGCTCCCGGTCCATCGACCTGGAGGACCCGCGCGAGGAGATCGTCACAGCCGTGGACCTGGTCTCGGCCGAGATGCTGGCCGAGCGGTTCGAGGAGGCGGACGGCCGCAGTGTCGCCGAGCGCGCGATGGCCGACCGGACCTGGACCTTCGGGCACGTCATCGTCGACGAGGCGCAGGAGCTCTCGCCGATGGCCTGGCGGCTGCTGATGCGGCGCTGCCCGGCGCGGTCGATGACGCTGGTCGGCGACGTGGCGCAGACCGGCGACCCGGCCGGCGCGGCCTCGTGGGCCACGACGCTGGCGCCGCACGTCGGCGACCGGTGGCGGCTGGCGGAGCTGACCGTGAACTACCGCACGCCCGCCGAGATCATGGCCGTGGCCGCGGAGGTGCTGGCGCGCATCGACCCGCATCTGTTGCCGCCGCGCTCGGTGCGGTCCAGCGGCGAGGAGCCCTGGCGCGTGACGGTGCCGGCCTCATCGCTTGCCGAGAAGGTCGCCGAGCTGGCGTTGCGCGAGGACTCGGCGCTGGCCGCCGGGGCCGGCGGGCGGATGGCGGTGCTGGTGGCGGCCGATCGCCTCGCCGAGGTGGCGGCGGCGGTGTCCGCGCGGCTGCCCGAGGCCGGTTACGGCTCCGACCCGGATCTGGAACGGCGCACCGTCGTGCTGCCGGTGCGCCAGGCGAAGGGCCTGGAGTTCGACACGGTCCTGGTCGTCGACCCGGCTGCGATCGCCGCCGCCCGGCACGGCGAGAACGACCTCTACGTCGCGCTGACCCGCGCCACGCAGAGGTTGGGGATCGTCGAGGCCGAGGCCTGAGGTACGCCCCGCGGCCGCGGGGCGGGGCCTCGTCAGAGGGTGAAGACGACCTTCCCGAACGCCTCGCCCTGCTCCATCCGCTCGAACCCGGTCCGGGCCTGGGCCAGCGGCATGACCGAGTCGACGACCGGCCGCACGTCGGTCGTGTCGCACAGCCGGGCCAGCGCCTTGAGCTCGTCCAGCGAGCCCATGGTGGAGCCGATGATCCGCAGCTGCAGGAAGAAGACGCGGGTCAGCTCGGCCGGCGGCATGGCGCCGGAGGTCGCGCCGGAGATGACGATCGTGCCCTCCGGCCGCAGCGACTTCACCGAGTGCGACCAGGTCGCGGCCCCGACCGTCTCCATCACCGCGTCCACGCGCTCGGGCAGCCGCGCGCCGGACTCGAAGGCGGCGTGCGCTCCCAGCTCCACGGCCCGCGCGCGCTTCTCCTCGCTGCGCGAGGTCGTCCACACCCGGAACCCGGCGGCCCGCGCCAGCACGATCGCCGCGGTCGCCACGCCGCCGCCGGCGCCCTGGATCAGCACCGTGTCACCGGGCCGCAGGCCGGAGTTGCGGAACAGCATGCGGTAGGCGGTGAGCCAGGCGGTCGGCAGGCAGGCGGCCTGCTCCCAGGACAGCGCGGTCGGCTTGGGGACCAGGTTGGCCTTGGGCACCAGCACCTTCTGCGCGAACGTGCCGTCGTAGGCCTCGGTGAGGATGGACGGCTTGCCGTCGCGGGGGTCGACCACCGAGTGGATGATGACCTCGTTGCCGTCCTCGTCCAGGCCCGCGCCGTCGCAGCCCAGGATCATGGGCAGCTTGTCCTCGGTGATGCCGACACCGCGCAGCGTCCACAGATCGTGGTGGTTCAGCGCCGCGGCCTTCACCGTGACGGTGGTCCAGCCCGGGCGGGGCGTGGGTTCGTCGCGTTCCCCGAGTTCGAGGCCGGACAGGGGGTCCTTGGAGTCGATGCGCACCGCGCTCACTGCGAACATGGGGCCGAGCATAGACCGGGGTGGGCAGTGCGTCGGCGCTGCTGTGCGCGCCGTCACGGCCGGCGTCGCGGCCTCAGGCGGGCGGCGCCGTGCGGTAGACGCTGCGGATCGCGCGGACGTCCGGCGCGACATCGAACACTGACGCGGGGACGCCGGCGGCCAGCGCGGCGAGCTCCTTCTTGACGCGCTTGGCGACGCCGGTGCCGAGCATGAAGCGGGTCGGCGTGGCGGCGCGCTGGGCCCCGTCGAGGAGGCGGAGGGCCGCTCTGCTGCCCGAATCGGTGTGCCGCAGATCGAGGTAGGCGAGGCGGTGCGGCGTGGCGGCCAGCGCGTCGGCGATCGTGGCGGCGGCGGATTCGTCGAGGCGGTTGTCCGCGGCGGCCAGGACCGCCGCGGCCTTGACCCGGGCGGCGTCGAAGAGCTCGACTCCGGCTCCGGCGGCGGCCGCGACCACCTCCGCCAAAGCCGCCGGTCCGATGCCGTTGCTCGCCATCGACAGCCGCCGCAGTGCTCCCGCCGGTGCCGCGCGCAAGGCCGCGGCCAGCACCTGCGCGCCGGAGTCGCCGAGGCGCGCGGCCGAGAGGTAGAGCTCTGCGACCGCCCCGGCGGTCAACAGCCTCGCGACCTCCTGCGCGCCGTCCGCGCCGAGCTGATTGCCGCTCAAGTACAGGCGCTCGATCGCATGCCTGGGCCGCGAGCCGGCGGTACCTTCCCGCTTCGCCGCCGCGATCATCGCGTCCACCAGCACCGCGACATCCGGGACGGTCAGGCCGGTCTGCGTCAGGTCGATGGTGCGCAGGACGGTGCCGGCGCGGACGGTCTCGGCGACCGCGCGCACGCCGTCCGGGCCGACCGGGTTGCGCTTGAGCCACAGCGCCTTCACCACGCCTGGGGAGGCGATCAGCTGGTTCGCGATCTCGCAGACGCCGCCCCCGCCGATGCCGTTGCAGCCCAGGTAGAGGGTCTCGACCTTCGCGGCGACGGCCTTCGGCGCCACCGCGGCGGCGCCGGAGTCGCCGAGCCCGTCGGTGCCGAGCAGCAGGTGCTTGACCGGGCCGCCGCCCTCGGGCAGCGCGCTGGCGACCGCGGCGGCGCCGAGCGGGCCGAGGTCCTGCTTGCACATGTCCAGGCGGCCGTCGGGGAGGGCGGTGCCGGCCGGGAAGGCGGTGCGGGCCTGCACGGCCTCGCCGCGGCGCAGCCAGGCCAGGACCGGCGCCAGCTCGGCGGCGGGGCGTGCCGCGAAGCCGCTCACCAGGCCACCGCCCGGTAGTCCTTCAGGAACACGCCGGACAGCGGCTCGCCGTTCTCGCCGCTGACGATCGGATGGTAGATGCGCGCGGCGCCGTCGATGATGTCCAGCGGGGTGCGGAAGCCCGACTCGGCATGCCGCGTCTTGCTCGGCATCGGCTTCTCATCGGTGATCCAGCCGGTGTCCACGCTGCTCAGGTAGATGCCACGCCGCGCCAGGGCTTCGGCGCTGGTGCGCGTCAGCATGTTGAGCGCGGCCTTGGCCATGTTCGTGTGCGGATGCCCGGCGGTCTTGTTGCGCACCTCGAAGCGCCCCTCGACGGCTGTGACGTTCACGATGTACCGCCGCGGGAACGGCGAGGCGGCCATCAGCGGCAGCAGCCGGTCGGCCAGGAGCGCCGGCGCGACGGCGTTGACGAGGTGGACCTCCAGCAGCTCGACGGGGTCGAGCTCGCCGAGCTCCGCCGACCACGAGTTGTGCGGGGAGGGGTCGGGGAGCAGGCCGTTCTCGTCGACGGCGGCGCCGAGCGCCAGGAGGCCGGCGCTGTGCGGCACCACGTCGGCGTTCGCGCCGTGATAGCCGGCGATCGGCGCGAGCTCGCGCAGGGCGCCGCTCAGCTCGGCCGCCGCGGCACGGTCGGCGGCGATCAGCGGGGCGTAGGAGGCCTCGGGGCGGCGCACGGTCTGCGCGGCGTTGTTGACGAGGATGTCGAGCGGCTCGCCGGCGGCCAGCAGACCGTCGCAGAGCTCGACGACCTGGCGCGGGTCGCGCAGATCGAGGCCGGTCACGGTGAGGCGGTCGAGCCACTTGGCGCTGTCCTCGACCTGCCGGAAACGGCGTATGGCGTCGTGCGGGAAGCGGGTGACCACGCGCACCGCGGCGCCGTCGCGCAGCAGCATCAGCGCGACCTGGAAGCCGATCTTCACGCGCCCGCCGGTGACCAGCGCCCGCCGGCCGTCCAGCGGGGTGCGGGCCGAGCGCCAGGCCAGGTTCTCGGCGGCGCAGGACGGGCAGAGCTGGTGGTAGAAGGCTGAGACCTCGGTGTAGTGCTGCTTGCAGACATAGCACCGGCGTGGGCGCATCAGGGTGCCGACCGAGTCGGCATCGGCGTCCCGGCCGGCGCTGTCCGGCACCACCAGCGCCGCGTCCTCCCGCCGCTCCGCGGCGCCCGTGGCCGAAGCCGCCAGCACCGCCACGTCGGCGGCCTCGCGCCGCTGCCGCTGCTCCTTCTTGCGCCGCAGCCGTCCGTCGCGCACGAACGACTCCGCGACCCGCTCCACCCGCAGCCGGACCGGGTCGTCGATCGGCAGCCTGCTCAGCGCAGACAGCGCGCGGCTCACTTCCTCCGGATCCATCAGGTCCTCCCCAGGTGGCCCCGGCCGGATTCGAACCGGCGTTCCCCGCGTCGCTTGAGTGGATCTGAGCGGTGCGCCTGCCTCTGCGCTACGGGGCCGTTCACGGAATCCTGGCGGAACCCTGCCGCGAACGGCAAGCCGCGAGGACACCGACCCAGAAGGCCTGTGCGTCCTCCGAGGCGCCGACGAGGTAGGTGGCGCGCAGTTTCGGGGGCAGGTGCGCCGCGAGCCGGATCACCACCTCGCGCTGCTTCTTCAGCTGCGACAGCTCGGCGTTGGCGAAGACCTGGTGGACCACGTCGGAGGCGTCGTCGCCCTCTGCGTTGCCGGCCACCGCCAGCGCCAGGCGCCGCTCCCAGGAGTCGACGTCCGCCGCCAGCTCCTTCAGCCCCGTGCGCTGCGAGCCGGCCAGCCGCGCGGTCAGCGCGCCGAGCGGCACCGGCGCGTACTCGCCGTCGCCGAGGTAGACCAGCCCCTGCTGCAGCGGCAGCCCACGGCCGTGCAGGCGTATCAGCCGCTCCAGGGTCCGCTTGGTGATCCAGGCTCGGCCCTCGTCGTCGATGTCGTTCTTCCACCACTCCAGGACGGTCTCGGCGACCGGCCCGTACTTGCCGATCAGCCACTCGTTCGCCGGGATGTCCTCCGGTGTGATGTCCAGCGAGGCGGTGAACCGGGAGGCCTGTGCGATGTTGTTGCGCGACACCAGCAGCTTGCGGCCGACGTGGTAGGGCGGGTTCTGCAGCGCGATCTGGGCCCGCAGGCCGCGGATCGGCCGCCCGGCGACCGACCACTCCTGGGTGATCTCCATCAGCCGGGCGAAGGCCGCCTTGTCCTTGGGCCGGTTGTACTCGTCCCACACCACGGCCTTGGGCTCCTCGCCCGTGAACCCGGCGGCCAGCAGGTTGTCCAGGGTGCCGTCGGGGGAGGGGACCGGGGCGCACAGGTCCTCGACGTTGGTCACCGGCAGCGAGAAGTACAGCGGGTCGCGGCGCAGCACCTCCTGGATCAGCGCCCTGACCACCTCGGTCTTGCCGCAGCCGGGCGGGCCCTGGACGAGCACGCACCACCGGTTCTTCAGCGCCGCGCGCACCAGGCGCCGCACCGGGTCGGCGATCGTGGCGCGGTTCGGGACGTTCAGCGCCCCGGCGATCGCGTCGAGGATCTCGGCGGTCCGGTCCACCTCCTTGGCCCGGGTGCCCTCGGCGGCCGGCAGCGCCAGGCGCAGCCGCGTGCCGTTGAGCAGCGGCAGGCCCCAGACCAGCGGGAAGCCCTCGGCGGCGTTGGCCAGCACGTGCTCCAGGGTGCGCGGGGAGAGCAGCCGCCGGATCTCCGGGGGCTGCGAGGCCCAGACCCGGAACACGCCGGTCAGGTCGAACTGGCCGAACTTGCGGCGCAGCGCGTCCCGCCAGGCGGTGTCGTTCGCGGTCACCTTGATGGTGACCATCCGGTCCAGGATCGCGAAGTCGCTGCGCCGCGCCGCGGTCTCGGCCAGCGACTCGTTGTCCGCCAGGAACACGCCGATGCAGCCCAGCGCCCGCAGGTCGTGCTCGCCGAGGGTCCAGTTGCAGGCGATCTGCATCAGCTGCGACTGGATCGCCGGGCCGGCCTGCAGCGAGTCGTCGATCAGGAGCACGAACCGGCGCCCCGGCTTGAGCTGGCGCATCACCAGCTGCCGCAGCACCAGCTCGCCGGTGCGCGGATCCCGCACCGGGGCGTTCACCAGCAGGTCGTCCGGGGCCAGGTTGGCGGCCGGGACGTAGACCAGCTCGGTGTCCTCGTAGGCCTGCCTGATGTGCGCGGCGAACGTCGCGGTCTTGCCGATGCCGTGCTCGCCGAAGATCTGCCCGGTCTGGCCCAGGTCGATCATGGCGTCGATGAACGCCTCCAGGGCCGAGGGCCGGGCGGCGGCCCGGCCCTGGCGCGGCGGCGTCCCGTCGTCGCCGAGCACGACGCCGGGCTGCTCGAACTGCTCCTGGCCCGGCGCCGCCGCGGACTGCCGGATCGTGTCCTCGCTCAACGGTCCCCCGTTCGTACCTTGTGACAGGCCATCTGCGGCGCATGGCCCTCGGGCCAGTCGTCGCCGTGCTCGGTGATCAGCCAGATCCACTTGTCGGGCTCGGCCGGCGTGATCGGCGGGGCCAGGCCGTCGGTGACCATGATGACGGCGTCCAGCGTCTCGTCGAACGGCTCCCCGGTCACCACCGAGGGCACGCGCCCCTCCAGGTAGTCCGCGACCGCCTGGAAGCTGGTCCCGCCGCCGCCGACCAGCGGGTCGCCCGGGGCGAACGGCACCACCGCGGCGTCGAAGGACAGCCAGTGCGCCTCGACCCCGTCCAGCTGCCCGACCAGGGAGGCGATCCAGTCCACCACCGGCGGCGGCATGGAGCCCGAGGCGTCCACCGCGATCGCCACCACCCGGTGCCGCTCCGGGCCGCGCCGGGACAGCGTCGGATCCTCGCCGAGCGCGGCCAGCACCGCCCCGCGCTTCTTCGGGTAGATCAGGCGCTCGCCCTCGGCCAGCTTGGAGGCCAGCACGTCCACCAGCCAGCGCTGCCACCAGTCCACCCGCCGGGTCCGCTGCGTCTGGCCCCGGATCATGCCCGCGCCCAGATCGCCCCACAGCTTGGCGAGCCGGTCGGTGGCGCCGTCGGTGCGGTCGATGAGGTCCAGCAGCTCCGAGCGGGCCTCGCGCACCCCGCGCTTGGCCGCCAGCAGCACGTTGGCCAGCACCTCGTTGCCGATCCGCTCGATGGTCTCGGCGTCGGCGAGCTCCTCCTGCAGCTCCCGCAGCAGCTCGTGGACGCAGATCGGCGGCGGCGTCGGCGGGTGCTTCATCCGGCGCAGCTCGGTGTAGCAGCCCATGTCGGTGCGGATGAACTCCTCGTAGGAGAACGGGTTCAGGCCCTGCGCGGTCAGGTCGGCGTGGTAGCTCTGGAAGATCTTGCGCGGGTCCACGCCGGTGGGCTCGCCGCCGGCCACCGGCAGGCTGTCCCGGCCCAGCCGGGTCAGCGCGACGTGGTTGATGGTGCACTCGATGGCGATGTCGAAGACCGGGTCCTCGCGCAGCTCGGGCTCGGTGAACAGGTGCCGCTGGATGAGGTGGCGCGCCTCGTGGAAGAGCACGAACTTGACGCCGTCCAGCCCCAGCTCGACGAAGAAGCCCGGGTTGAACAGCAGCAGGCAGGTCCCGTCGCCGGCCGCCATCACCGCCGCGGTGTCGATGGCGGTGGTCGGGATCTGGTGCGCGCACTTGGAGTAGATCCAGCCCGCCACGGCCGAGGACTCCATGCCGAAGTCGACGAGCGCGGCCTCCTTGAGGCGGACAGCCTCGGCGATGGTGGCCGGATCGGCCGGCTGCCACTCCGCCAGGGCCTTGCGGTCGGTGGCGTCGACGGGGAGGCGACGCGAGCGGCGGTCGGACTGGTGGGTCTTCATGCGGCGTCCTCCTGCGCGGGCGAGGGTGGCTGATGGGGCTGGCGGCTGAGAGCTGAGGGCCAATGGTGGGTGGTCGGCGGTCGGCGGCTAGTTCGACATCCGGCTCAAGTCTTCTATGCCACGGGCCGCCGGTCGAACCCGATTGCGGGGTTGCCGTTTGCCCGGTCGGCGAGCAGGCCGTGAAGGCCGTGCGGCGCGGCCCCGGGCTCGGCGAGCCGCAGCCAGAGGTCGGGACGTCCGTCGAGGCGGGCGCGGACGCGCTCGGCGGTGTCGGGGCGCGACGGGTGGAAGTCCGCGTCCCAGCCGGCGGTGACCCGCTCGGGGTCCGGCCGCGCGATGCTCGTGGCGGCCACACGCAGGGGCTCGTCGCTGTGCGCGCTCATCGAGGCGCGGACGGCCTCGTGCATGCGCTCCAGGCTGCCCGCCCGCTCCAGCTCCAGGGCCCACACCGGCTCCGGGCCGGCGGCCGCGGCCAAGCGCGCGTAGGCGACGATGCGGCGGTCGGTCTGCAGCGAGCGGTTGCTGCGGCGCAGGACGGCGTGGAGGAGTTCGGGATCGTGGGACTCCAGGGCCGGCTGGAGCAGAGCGGGCTCGGCATAGCGCGTCACCAGGCGGCGTATCAGGCCTGGATAGATTCCGCCGACGGCCTCGGAGCGCACGACGGTGGCGATGCGGAGATCCAGCGAGGCCAGCGGATGCAGATAGACCGCCGCGAGCACGCCCGGCTCGGCCGGTTCGCGGTCGGCCAGACGCCACAACGTGCCGACGGTCGCCGCCGGATTCCGGGCCGCCGCCAGCCGCATGGCCTCGGTGCCCCGCGGGCCGATCGCGAGGTCGAGCAGCCAGCGGGGGGCGGGGCCGCGGTCGAGGATGCGGGTGAGGACGCCTCTCAGGGCCCGAGTTTCCGGGTCGCTGAGTTTCGCGGCAGAGGCAGCGGCAGGCGCGTCGGCGGCATCTGCATCACCGAACCCTGCCGCAACCGACTCGCCACTGAACCCTGCCGCAACCGACTCGCCACTGAACCCTGCCGCAACCGACTCGCCACTGAACCCTGCCGCAACCGACTCGCC
>Ga0207671_10000841_pt1 | contig 38929 bp, 40 predicted proteins | sample KBSC24metaG_FD_184352 | JGI IMG/M metagenome (GOLD analysis project Ga0207671, IMG submission 184352) | Corn rhizosphere microbial communities from Kellogg Biological Station, Michigan, USA - KBS C2-4 metaG (SPAdes) (version 2) | ecosystem: Host-associated > Plants > Roots > Rhizosphere > Soil...
GACCTCGCCGAAACTATATTGCTCTCGCATCGGGAGGGCGAGCTATTCTCAGCGGTGGTGATCGATACAGACGAACGCGGTTCGCGCATTCAACTACGCGACGTGCCTGTGGTTGCTCGGATCATCGCCAAAGGCCTGGTGCCGGGCAGCGCGCTTGATGTCCGGCTGGCCGGCATTGACACCGCCCATCGCCTCCTACGTTTCGCGCCGATCTGAACTGGCTTCCGGGCTTCGATCAGCTATCGATCCTAATGACCCATCTTGGGACCTTGCGGACTGTCCGGATTGGAACAGGATAGCGGTAAGCTGCCTTTCGTTGAGATGAGTTCATCAGCCCGGGGGGACGACGCGGCTCCAAGCTTGAACTCCCGGCTGAACGTCCGCCGTTGCATAATCACCCGCCGGTGCCAAAAACGCCTTATATTGGTGTCCCCGAACCGGGTGCAGCTCAGGTACCCATTATTGCCATGACGTTGTTCGTTGCGCCCTGGGGCCAGCCACAAAGGCTTTGAAATCGCGCTCATACTGCCCACAAGGCTAACGATTGTCGATACTCACTTTTCCCATCTCTGGATGACCGACCGGTCACTTGGGAAGGATCGCTAGTCGCCTCCGCCTGAAGCAAAAATTGCTGCTACTGCAGACGGCGATGATGGGAAATAGCCGTGGACATAGCTCGCCCATAGCGACCCGTGGCGAAACAGCGGTTCGCCCCCGCCAACATTTGGGTTGTGCGCGACACGGTGCGGGGCAAGTGAGGTATCGAGTCGGGAAAAGTGAAATGTGTGTCCGCGCAGGCTGCCTTCCGGCAAATCAAGCTGCTGAAGGCCGAGGGCGGCGAGACGGGTTTGCATCGTGGCAATCCCGGGCATCAGGCCCAGCATCGGCGCGCGCCTTCCCTTGCCATCATCAAGCGCATCGAGACAGTAGAGCATGCCGCCACATTCGGCGAGGATGGACTTGCCCGTGCTGTGATGCGCGCGGATCGCGTCCCGCATGGAAACATTGGTGGCCAGTTGAGCGAGATGCAGTTCGGGATAGCCGCCCGGTAACCAGAGGGCGTCGCATTCGGGGAGTGCGGCATCGTCCAGCGGAGAAAAAAACCGCACTTGTGCGCCCAGCGACCGCAGGCAATCAATGTTCGCAGGGTAGATAAAACCGAAGGCTGAATCGCGGGCGACGGCTATCGTCACACCTTGAAGCAGCGGCACCGTCTTAGTGTCGACAGGAGCAGGAAAGGCAACGGGATCGGGCAACCAGCCAGCCTCTGCGGGCAGTGCGTTCGCCGCGTGGTCAAGGCGCTGGTCGAGGTCGGCAACCTCGGTTGCCTGCACCAGTCCCAGATGGCGTTCGGGCAGTCCCATCTCTGCGTCACGGCACAGCGTGCCAAGCCATTGCAGGCCGGGGCGCAAACTCTCTTCCAACATCGCGGCATGACGCTCGCCGCCCACACGGTTGGCGAGCACGGCAGCCACGTTCACATCCGCGCGCCAGTTGGCGAGCCCGTGTACCAGCGCACCGAAGGTCTGCGCCATGGCACTGCCATCAATTACCGCCAGCACGGGCAGACCGAAACGGGCGGCAAGGTCGGCCGCGGAGGGATCGCCATCGAACAGACCCATCACCCCTTCGACAAGGATCAGGTCCGCCTCGCGCGCGGCATCGCCCAACAGACGGCGGCATTCCTCCTCCCCGCACATGAACAGGTCGAGCTGATAGACCGGCGCGCCCGAAGCCTGCTCCAATATCATTGGGTCAAGAAAGTCCGGCCCGCATTTGAATACGCGAACCCGCCGTCCGGCCTTGCGGTGCAACCGTGCCAGGGCTGCGGTCACCAATGTCTTGCCTTGCCCCGATGCCGGCGCCGAGATGAGCGCCGCCGGGCAATGCGCCACGCTCACCGGTCAATACCCTCCTGCGCGCGAATGCCATCGCGGAAGGCGTGCTTCACATCGCGGATGGAACTGACCGTATCGGCGGCTTCGACCAGCGAGTCATGGGCTGCGCGGCCCGTGATGACGACATGCTGCATGGCGGGCCGGGCAAGGATCGGTGGCAGAATCTCGTCCAGCTCAAGATAGCGGTAGGTAATAAGGTAGGTCAGTTCGTCCAGCACGACGAGGCTGATCGCGGGATCGGCCAGCGTGCGTTTCGCCTTTTCCCAACCCGTGTGGGCGGCGGCGACGTCGCGGGCGCGGTCTTGCGTTTCCCAGGTGAAGCCTTCGCCGCACTTTTCCCAGATCACGTCGGGGTGGCGGGAGAAGAAGGCACGCTCGCCCACGTCTTCCGCCCCCTTGATGAACTGGAATACCGCAGCCTTCCGGCCATAGCCCAGAGTGCGCGCAACCATGCCGAAGGCGCTGGAGGACTTGCCCTTTCCGTTGCCGGTGAGGACGAGGAGCAGGCCCTTGTCAGTTTGGGCGGCGGCGATTTTTGCATCGACCGCCGCCTTGTGCTTTTGCGCGCGTTCCTTGTGGCGGCGCTCTTCGTCCGTGCTCACGGGCGCTGGCTGGCGCGCGTTTCGGGCCGGATGAAATGCAGCAGCGTAACACCCGCCGCGGCCAGCCCGCTCCAGCCCAGCGTCGCCAACAAGGTGAACGGGAAATACTTTGCCAGACGCGGCAGGAACTCGGCAAGGGCAGGATCGGTAAAGCGGCCGCCGAGGAAATAGAATCCCCCGCTGGAAAACAGCTCCGAAACGAATGTCGCCGCAGCCAGCAGGACCGCGATAGCCGGCAGGGCTGCGGCGCGCGCACCCCAGCGGGCCTGCGCAAAGCGTCCCGCAAGCCACATCGTCCCATAGGCCGGAACAAGCATCCAGTAAGCGGATGTGAAGCAGAAATCCGACTGGCCGAACCAGTTGATCACCACCACATCGATGGCGAAGGCCAACAGGAACAGGGCGCCAAAGGCCACGGCCCGGCGCGCGAAGAAGCCCAGGACGAAGAAGCTCGCCAGGCTGGTATCGGGCAAGTGCAGATACTGGCTCAGCGAATGGGTACGCGTGGCCAGCATGACCAGGGCCAATACGGCAAACACGATGGTATCAACATTGAAACGGCGTATCATTAGCGGCACTCCCTTGGCCTGGACCGAACACGTGTCGTCCACAAGGGGCCGCTCCCCACGGGATTGACCCTCGTCCGCCCGGTTCATCCCGCCCGCGCGAAGGAACGACGGTATCGGGCCGGTTTCCTGACTTCCGGATCGCCGCGCTTTTCGCCGCCTTCTCGGGAACTTGCGTTCCCAATGGCATCGTGGCGATGCGCTATCCGGTTACAGTTGCGGGAGCAGTGCCGGCTTTGACCCGAAGGCCGCCCGGACTTCCCGATTAAGCCCGTTCGGGCACCCGTTACGCCATTGCGGATATATCAGTGCGGCGATCCGCGCAAGCATTCGCACTTGCAGCATCTTGCGCGTGGCGATAAGTGCGCAATTGCGACAGGTTCCCCGAAAGGGGATCAAAAGGGAACGGAGTTCGAAACTCCGGCTGCCCCTGCAACTGTAAGCGGCGAGCCGACCGGCCATTACGCCATTGGGACATTTCAGTCCTGAGAAGGCGGCCGGAACGGCATTGACCCGTGAGCCAGGAGACCTGCCTGACGCGGTCGTTCTTCATCCGGGCAGGGTGCACCGGGTGTCCGAGGTTCCCGCTTTCAAAGCGGTCCAGCCCTCGCGCAACGACAGCCACCGCCTGCCGGGAAGCCCGAGCGGGAGGGGCGTTTGCGTGGGCCTTGTTGCGCCCGCGCTCGCGCCTTCCTTCGGTCCGACCGGCCGGCAAATGCCGTTCGTCATTGAAGGGGCCGCACCATGCGCTTTGCCCGATTTTCCGTTGCTTGCCTGATCTCCCTGCCTCTGGCTCTTCCCGCCGCCGGTCATGCCGAGGAGGCGGGGGGCGATCCTTCCATCATCGTCACCTCGCTGCGCACGCCGGTCGAGCAGCCCCGCGTGTCCGCCATCGTCACCGTGCTTGATGAAGAGGCGATCCGTCAGCAGCAGCCGATTGCCCTGACCGATATCCTCCTGCGCACGCCCGGCATTAGCCTGGCCCGCAATGGCGGTTATGGCACTACCACCTCGCTGCGCATCCGGGGCGCGGACGCGGCACAGTCGGTTATGGTGATCGACGGGATGCGGCTGTCCGATCCGTCATCGACGGCAGGGGGGTACGGGTTTTCCAACCTGCTCGTCGACGACCTGGCGCGGATCGAGATCCTGCGCGGACCGCAGTCGATCCTGTGGGGTAGCGATGCTATCGGCGGCGTGATTTCGGTCACAACCCGCAAAGCGGAAAAGCCGCTGGAAGGCAGCTTTGCGGTCGAAGCGGGAACGCATGATACGCTGAGCGCACGGGCTGGTATCGGCGGTACCGGCAGCCTGGTCGACTGGCGGCTTTCCGCTTCGAACTTCATCACCGATGGCATTTCCGCTCGCAGCAACGGGACCGAGGCGGACGGCTATCGCCGCACCGCCGCCAACGGCGCAGTTTTGTTCAAGCTGACGCCGGATGTGTCGCTCGACCTGCGCGGATACTGGGCCGATGCGCGCAACGATTTCGACGGGTTCTCGGGAGACTCGGCCGCCTATGGCCTGACCCGCGAATGGTCGGGCTATGCCGGGCTCAACTTCAGGCTGCTGGGCGGCCGGTTCAAAAACCGGGTAGCCTTCCTGCAAACCGAAACCGACCGCGAGAACTATGACCCCGCGCGCAGCGTGCGGGCGCTCAACTTCCACGCGCACGGCCGGGTGCGGCGATATGAATATCAAGGCACTTTCACGTTTTCGTCGAACGTCCAGGCCGTGTTCGGGGCTGAGCGCGAGGAGCAGCGCATGACCAGCGCCTCTCCGGACAACTCCCATGCACCCTATGCGCTCGCTCCTAATGCGGCCGATACCGACAGCTTCTACGGTGAACTGCGCGCCACGCCGCTGCCCGGGCTCACCCTCAACGGCGGGCTGCGCCACGACCGGCAGTCGCGCTTCGGCGGCAACACGGTGGCCAGTGCTGGTGCGGCCTATACCCCCAATGACGGCGCGACCGTACTGCGCGCAAGCTATGACGAGGGTTACAAGGCCCCGTCGCTCTACCAATTGTTCAGCCAATATGGCGATGCCGGACTGAGGCCGGAAAATGCCAGGGGCTGGCAGACCGGCATCGAGCATCACCTGGGAGAAAGGTTAAGCGCGTCTGCTACCTGGTTCCAGCGCGATACCGACAACCTGATCGACTTCGCCTTCTGTCCAACCAGCGGCAGGTTGCCGGCCGAGTGCTACGTTCCCGGAACGACCACCACGCGCTTCGGCCACTATGCCAACGTCAAGCGCAGCCGGGCCAAGGGTATCGAACTGACCGCCGAGGCACGGGCCGGCAAGTTCTTCGCGACAGCTAACTACAGCTGGGTATCGGCGGTCGATCGCACCGCCGGCAGCGCGGACTTCGGCCGCCAGCTGGCGCGCGTGCCACGGCACATGGCCAATGTGGAAGCAGGCGTGGAACTGCCGACCGGGCTGAAGGCCAGTGTCGCCGCGCGCTACTCGGGCGAAACCTTCGATAGGGCAGGCAGCGCCGCGGTGCTGGCTGACTATTGGTTGGTCGAGCTGCGCGCGCAGTGGAAGGTCCTGGATGGACTAACCCTGCAAGGCCGTATCGAGAACATCGCCGACAAGCGCTACGAGACGGCCAGCGGTTACAGCAGTCTGGGCAGGACGGTCTATCTAGGCCTCAGGAGCCGGTTCTGATGCTGCGTGCGGTAGAGCCGGGTCCGTCGGTGGTGGTCTGCTCCACCTGCCGTCTTTCGGCAGAGGCGCGCGAGGATGAAGGCGGGCGCCGCGGCGGCACTCTCCTCGCAGATGCCATGCGTCAGGTTCAGTCTGCCGAACCGGCGCTTGGGCACATCGCGATCCAGGAAATGCCCTGCCTCTTCGCATGCCAGCGTTACTGCGCGGTGCATATCCGCGCACCGGGCCGCGTCGGCTATGTGCTGGGTGACTTTACGCCCGATGAAGCATCCGCGCGCGCCGTGCTCGAATATACGGCGCTGCACATGCAGAGCGAAGAAGGCGTCGTGCCTTATGGCCAGTGGCCACAGGGCGTGAAGGGGCATTTTATCACCCGCACTCCCCCTGAAGGATTCGTCTGCACATGAGCCTCTTTCCCGACGTCGCGGCATTCGAAGCCGCCTTGATCGATTTGCCGCGCATGGACGAGGCGACGCTTTTCGACGCGCGCGCTCGCCAAGCGCAACTGACCAAACCGGCCGGATCACTTGGGCGACTGGAAGAAATCGCCTTGTTCATGGCGGGATGGCAAGGCACGGAGCGACCTCGCACCGAGCGAGTCAAGGCAGCGCTGTTCGCGGGTAATCATGGCGTGGCTGCACGCGGGGTCAGCGCCTTCCCGATCGAGGTGACGGCCCAAATGGTCGCCAACTTTCAGGCGGGTGGCGCGGCGATCAATGCCTTGGCCGGCGGTTGTGGGGCGGAGCTTTCAGTCATCCCGCTCGATCTCGACCGGCCCACCGGCGACATCGCAATCGAACCAGCGATGAGCGAGGCAGATTGCCTGGCCGCACTGAACGCTGGAGCGGCGCAGGTCTCACCCGATGCCGACCTGATGTTCGTTGGCGAAATGGGCATTGGCAACACCACGCCCGCGGCAGCCCTGTGCGCGCAGGCCTATGGCGGCGACGCGGTTTCGTGGTGCGGGCGCGGAACCGGGTTGGACGATACCGGGGTTGCCCGCAAGGTCTCGGTGGTCAGCGCCGCTCTGGCTCTGCACGGGCCACATTGCACCTCGTCCTTCGAAACGCTCCGGCGGCTCGGTGGCCGCGAAATCGCGGCTATGGCCGGCGCCATTCTTGCCGCGCGGATATCCCGCGTGCCGGTCCTGCTCGACGGGTTCATCTGCTGCGCCGCCATTGCCCCCCTGGTGGCGGTAAGCCCCCACTTCACCGATCATTGCCTCGCCGCGCATTGCTCGGCGGAAGCCGGCCACGCCCGGCTTCTGGTCCATTTAAGGTTGGAGCCGCTGCTTAGGCTGGACATGCGCCTCGGCGAAGGATCCGGCGCGGCCGTGGCTGTCCATCTGGTGCGCGCGGCGCTCGCCACGCACAACAAGATGGCGACGTTTGCCGAAGCGGCTGTTGCAGGCGCATGTTGAGCGGGTTTGACCTTCACCTGATGCGACACGGCGCTCCCTTAAAAAGCGGTCTGTTGTTGGGCCAAACCGATATGCCGACAAGCGATGCGGGTTGTTCAGCCTGTTTCGAGAGGGGCCGCGGCGTTGCGGTGGAGACCATCATCTCCTCCGATCTTCAGCGCGCGCGACGACCGGCTGATCTGATCGCGGCATGGCAGGATCTGCCAGTGCGCTGCGATGCCCGCTGGCGGGAGCTGGATTTCGGCCATTGGGACGGGAGCAATCCTGCCTATCTGCCGCAAACCGAACTCGCGGCGTTTTGGGCCGATCCCGACCGCTATCCTCCCCCCGGAGGCGAAACCTGGTCGGCGGCGCTCGACCGTGTGGGAGCAGCGCTGGCGGACATTGATCGTCCGGCGCTGGTTCTGGCCCATGCGGGGTCCATCCGCGCAGCCTTGTCGGCGCTGCTCGGCTGGGATTACCGGCAAAGCTGGTCGCTGGCATTGCCCTATGCCGCGCTGGTCAGCCTGAAGGTCTGGCCCGGCGAAACGCGCGGCGCACAGATTACCGGGCTGGCCATATGAAGTCGGCACTGGTCGCTCTTGGCTTTCTGACCCGGCTGCCCATCCCAGCGATAGACGCCGGGCCTGAAGACTATGTCCGCGCGATCCGCTGGTTTCCGCTAGCGGGATTGACCGTGGGGCTGGTGATGGCGAGCGCAGCTTGGATAGGCCAGCGCCACGATCCCTGGAGTGGCGCGCTTTGCGTGTTGCTAATTTGGGTGGCGATTACGGGGGCGCTGCACCTCGACGGGCTGGGCGACATTGCCGATGGGACGGGAGCTGCGCATGGCGACCGGGAACGCCTGTCCGCCGTCCTGGCCGATCCGCACATCGGCAGCTTCGGCGTGGTGGCAATCGCCCTGCAACTGATCGCCAAGCTGGTGCTGCTACGCCTTGCGTTGGAACAGACGCAGGTCTGGCCGCTGGTCCTGATTCCGGCTCTGGCACGCATCGGCCCGTTGATCTGGTCGCTCGTGCTGCCGCCGCTGCACGAAGGCATGGGCACCTGCTTTCGCGCCGGCGCAGACTGGGCAGCGGTGACGCTTTGGCTGCTGGCGTTGGGCGCTTGGGGGCTGTGTACCGAACCTTCCCTGCTGATCGGACTACTCGCCATTCTTGCGTGGGCCATGTGGCTGCAACGCAAGATCGGCGGCATTTCCGGGGACGGGCACGGTGCCGGCATCGAATTGGTCGAAAGCGCGCTGCTTGCCTCTTGGGCGTTCCTTGGATGAACGGCGGCCTCACTTTTCACGGTGGTCGACTGGCCGAGGCACGGGCGCGGTTCGGTGGCTCGGCACAAGAGTGGCTAGATCTGTCGACCGGGATCAATCCCACCGCTTGGCCCGGCGCCGACAGGCTGGACGTGGATTGGCGCGGCCTGCCCGATCCGCAGGAATTACACGGCCTTGAAGATCAGGCAGCAGCCTTCTTCGGGGTTGACCCGCTCCTTTGCTGCGCTGTGCCTGGAAGCGAGATGGGGCTGCGGATGCTGGCGCGCGTTCTGGCCCTGCCGGGAATGCACCTGCCACTATGCTACAGCACCCATGCAGATGTCTTCGCGGACCGGAATGACGCCGCGCCGGGTGCGCCATCCGTTTTCGTAATCGCCAATCCTAACAATCCCGATGGTCGGCTGACATCGTCTGACCGGCTGCTCGACCTGCTCGAACGGCAGGAGGTCGAAACGGGCTGGCTGATCGTCGATGAGGCTTTTGCCGATTGCCGTCGGGACTGGACGATCGCTGACATGGTGCGGGAGGACAGGCGGTTGATCGTGTTGCGGTCCTTCGGCAAATTCTTCGGACTGGCGGGGGTGCGCCTTGGCTTTGTGCTAGGTCCGTCAAATGTTCTCGCGCCGCTGCGTCGTCTATTGGGTGAATGGCCGGTCTGCTCGGCCGCGCTCACCTTTGGCACTGTGGCCTATGCCGACAAGACCTGGATCTCCGCAACGCGCGCCATGCTTCCGGCGCAAGCCGCCGGATTAGATGCTGTGCTGTCCCGTCACGGTCTGGTCGCGCAAGGCCAATGTCCGCTGTTCAGGCTGGTCGAGACGGAGCACGCCCATGCCTTATTCACTGCTCTCGCCAGCCAGCACATCCTAGCCCGCCCTTTTGCCGCCCACCCAAATCTCCTGCGGTTCGGCCTGCCGGATGGCGATGCCGATCTGGCTCGTCTTGATGCTGCCTTAGGCAAGCTGCTCTCCGATGGCTGAACCGATAGCCCTTGCCGCGCTGGCGCTGGATACAACAATTGGCTGGCCACGCCATTTGTACGACCGCGTCGGCCACCCGGTCGGCGGTTTTGCCCGCACGATAGCTGCGTGCGAACGCCACTGGAACCGGCCCTGCCATCCGGAGATTGCGAAACGCGCGCTCGGCGTGATCACGCTGGTCCTGCTCGCAGGCGGCAGCGCGTTGATTGCGTGGGCGATCGAAACCGTCATTCGGTTTTGGGCTGGCGCGTGGGCCTGGCTGCTTGTGGCGATGGCAGCATGGCCTGCGCTCGCCCAGCGCAGCCTGCTGAACCACTACCACTCCATTCTTGCCGCACAGGATAGCGGCGATCTTGCCGACGCGCGCCGGGCCGTGAGCCTTGTCGTCGGGCGCGATACCGCATCATTGGACGAGGTGGGGGTAGCCAGCGCCGCCATTGAAAGTCTGGCGGAAAGCTTTTGTGACGGGATTGTCGCGCCGCTGGTTTGGTTGACGCTATTGGGCCTGCCCGGCGCCTGGGCATTCAAGGCGGTGAGCACTGCGGACAGTCTGATAGGTCATCCGGAAGAACCGCTACGCGCCTTTGGCTGGGCTTCCGCACGGTGCGATGATGCACTGAACCTCATTCCGGCGCGTTTGTCCGCTGTGCTGATCTGCCTCGCAGCTGGCAAAGGCTGGCGCGTGCTCTGGCGCGACCATGCCAGGCACGCCTCGCCCAACGCAGGCTGGCCCGAGGCCGCGATGGCCGGCGCCTTGAACGTGCGCCTGGCCGGGCCGGTCAGCTATGACGGGATGTGGCGGGACAAGCCATGGATTGGCGATGGCGCGTCGCCCACGACACAATCCATGCGCAAGGCGCGAGCGATATTTTTGCGGGCATGCGCACTGCTGTGGCTAATTGCGGGAGGAATAGCTTGGGCGCTTTGATGTTGCAGGGAACCGGCTCGGATGTCGGCAAGTCGGTACTGGTTGCGGGGCTGTGCCGCGCTTTCACCAATCGCGGTATCCGCGTATCGCCGTTCAAGCCGCAGAATATGTCGAACAACGCCGCCGTCACGGTGGATGGCGGCGAGATCGGACGGGCCCAGGCCTTGCAGGCGATCGCCGCCCGCGCAGAGCCGCATACCGACATGAATCCGGTCCTGCTCAAACCGCAGGCGGACATGACGTCGCAGCTTGTCGTCCACGGCCGGGTGCGCGGCACGCTGGGCAGCGCCAATTTTCGCGAGAGGCGACGCAGCCTCCTGCCCGATGTGCTGGAAAGCTGGCGGCGCCTGTCGGCGCGGTGCGATATCGTCGTGGTCGAGGGGGCGGGATCGCCTGCCGAGATCAACCTGCGTGACGGCGATATCGCCAATATGGGCTTTGCCCGCGCGGCGAATGTACCGGTGGTGCTGGTGGGCGACATTGACCGCGGCGGGGTCATCGCCTCGCTGGTAGGCACGCGCGCGGTACTTGACGCCGCTGATGCGGCGATGATCCGCGGCTTCATCGTCAACAAGTTTCGCGGCGATCCGGCGCTGTTCGCGGATGGCTATGCATCTATCGAGGAGTTGACGGGCTGGCGAGGGTTCGGGCTGGTACCCTGGATCGCGGCAACCGTCCGCCTGCCAAGCGAGGACGCCGTCATTCTCGAAGGCGGGCTGGGCATTGTACCCGGCAAGAAACTGGTGGCCTGTCCGATCCTGCCGCGTATCTCCAACTTCGACGATCTCGATCCGTTAAAGGCTGAGCCCGAGATCGAGCTGGCCATGATCCCGCCGGGAACGCCCATCCCTGGCGAGGCTGCGATGATCGTGCTGCCCGGGTCCAAGGCCACAATTCCCGACATGAGCTTTCTGCGTGCGCAGGGCTGGGACATCGACATCCTCGCCCATCACCGACGCGGCGGCATAGTGCTGGGTATTTGCGGCGGCTACCAGATGCTTGGGCGACGCATCGCGGACCCGTTGGGCATTGAAGGCACCGCGCGTGAAATCGCGGGATTGGGTCTGATCGATGGAGAGACGCGCCTCGCGCCTGAAAAGACGCTCCGCTATGTGACTGGAACGGCTCTTGGGGCCACGTTCGACGGATATGAGATGCATATGGGCGAGACGCCAAGGGGCGGCGCTGCCATACCTTTCGCGCGCCTTGACGACGGTCGGCTCGACGGCGCGATCAGCCCTGATGGGCGGGTGTTGGGCACCTATTGCCACGGACTATTTGCGGCTCCCGGCCTTCGCGCGGCCCTGCTTGCCCGCATCGGGGCAAGATCGGACGGCTTGGATCATGCCGTGACCGTGGATGCCGCGCTCGATGAACTGGCGGCAGAGCTGGAACGCCATCTCAACATCGCAGGGCTGCTGGCCTTGGCGCAGGGGGTGCGCGCATGAACCGCCTGCTTGTCCTGGGTGGCGCGCGTTCGGGCAAGAGCCGCTACGCTCAACACCGGATCGAGGCCGTGGGGGAACGGCTCGTCTATATTGCTACCGCCCAGGCTCTCGACGTAGAAATGGAGGACCGCATCGCACGGCACCAAGCTGATCGCGGAGGGTGCTGGGACACGGCCGAAGCGCCTATCGATCTGCCCGGCGCCATCCGGCAAATAGGGGCTTGCTGCGACGCCATTCTTGTCGATTGTCTGAGCCTGTGGCTGTCGAACCTCATGCTGGCGCAACAGGATATTGCCGCCGCATCATCTGCGTTGCTGGACGCCCTTGCCCACTGCCCGGTGCCGATCGCGCTGGTGGCAAATGAGGTGGGTCTTGGTATTGTGCCAGAAAACGCGCTGGCGCGTCTTTTCCGCGATGAAGCGGGACGATTGAACCAGGCACTTGCCGCCGCGTGCGGGGAAGTGACCTTCGTTGCAGCAGGCCTTCCAATGAGGCTTAAATGAACGAAGGACTGGTTTTTACCTTTGGGCCGGAATTCAAACGACCGCTATGTCAGCTTCGCCGCGTCCCGCTCCACGCCGACAATTGCGAAATCCAAGTCGAACAGCTGCTTCGCGGTGGCCAGGCCAATACCGCTGCCCGACCCCGTGATGATAGCTACTTTCGTTTGCATATGTCCTCTCCGCTTTGCGGCCTCGCTCACTTTCCAAAATGGTAAGTGAGCGTGCCGCCTAGCATACAAGGTTCGCCGTATACGTTAGTCGTAAAGCCCAGGCTGTAGTAATAGTTGCCTTTGCCGATGATATAGAGCTTGTTTGTCACGTTGCGGGCATAAAGCTCGACATCGAAGCGCGAGCCCATGACCTCCTTCCAGCCGGCGCTCAGATTGAGCAGGCCATAGCTCGGGATGCGCACGTCTGGATCGAGGACGTCGAGATTACGGTAGCTGCTCTGATAGGTGTAGCTTACACCGAACTGCACAGTGCCTCGGTCATCGCCCAGCGGCACTTCATAATCGCCTGCGAGGCTGAACTTGTGCTTCGGGGTGTATGGCAGGGGAAAGCCTGTAAAGTCGCCCTGGGTGGTGACGAAACTGCCATATTTCGAGTCCGTATAGGAATAGCTGCCGGTGAGCGAGAGGCCGAACGGCAGCTGCACACCCCACTGAGTCTCGACGCCCTTGATCGTAGCTTTGGTGGCATTGACGACATAGGTCGAAACGACACCGCCAAAATTCTGCAGCAACGGGCGCTGGATGTTCGTATATCTGTCGCGGAACGCGGCCAGACTGAAGCGCAGTGCCACGTCACCCAGTTTGAAACTGGATTTGATGCCCGCCTCAATGTCCTTGACCTTCTCCGGCTCGAACGCGGCGAAACCGGCGCTGGGCGGCGCGCCGAGGTTGAACCCGCCGCTCTTGAAGCCGCTCCGCGCGGTGGCATAGATCATCGTGGACGGCGAGATCTGATACTGCATGGCGGCCGTGTAGGTTCCCGCAGAAAAACGGCGTGCATAGTCTAGGCGGCAATTTGGGAAGGAACCGGTGGTCAGCGCACAGGCACCACCGGTGTCGAACGACGCACCCGTCATTACGTAGGAATCGACATAATCACGGCGGCGATCACGGCTGTAGCGATAGCCCACTGTCAGTTGGAGCCCTTCCAGCGCCATAGCGAGAGCACCGGCGTCCAACGTTCCCTGGGCGAAGCCGGCCAGGCTGCGCAGGTTGTCGCCACGATCGGTGAGGACGGCGGGCCCGCCGAACGCGATAAGGCTCTGCAGCGTGTGAATTGGCGTGTTCTTCTGATAATAACCGCCAACATTCCAGCTCAATGCCTTGTTGGCGATCGATCCGGACAACTGAAGCTCCTCGGTGAATTGGTTGATTGCGGGCTGATTGTTGTTCTGCGGGCCGCCCCAGCCGGGAGTATAAGCGAAATAGAGGATAGGCAGCGGCGTTCCGCTGACGTCCGAGCGCACGTTGGACCGGAATTTCGTGAAGCTCACGATGTTTTTGACCGCGACGCCGGGAACCAGGGTGGCGGTGGTCGTGTTGATGAACTGCAGCATCAGCTGATGGTCCGACACACCAGGCGTTTGCGAGATTCGGCGCGGACCGCGCGCGGCCTGCTCCGCGGCGATCTGGGGCAGGGTTGGAAATAGCTGCCCGGCCAGCCCGGCAGGATTCACCAGCGATATGGCCGTGCCAGTGCCATGTTCCTGGTTCTCGCTATAGTTGAATATGAAGAGATTCTCGAAATCACCGCCCGGCTTGAACAGGAGCGAGATGCGTCCAGCGGTCGCATTGATGTTGTCATAGCGCCGGCCTGAGACGACGTCGCGGGTGAACCCGTCGCGCTGGCGATGCCAGATGCCGGCGCGCAGGAGCAGCGTATCCTCAACGAGCGGCACGTTGATCATCGCCTCCTGCTGGAAATTGTTGTAGTTGCCATAGCCGGCGCGAACCATGCCTTCGATACGATTGGTTGGCTTGGCCGGCGAGAACAGGATCGCGCCGCCCACCGAATTGCGGCCGAACAAAGTACCTTGTGGGCCGTTCAGAACCTGCACGCCGCCCAAGTCAAACAGGGCGCCGTTTCCATTGCCCCCGCCCGGAACGGGCACTTCGGAGAAATAGGCGACCACCGATGGATCGGTGCCGTAAGTGGTACCCTGTCCGCGCAGGGTATAGTTGTTGGAGCTGCGCGCAGTGTTGGTGCTGACATTGAGCGACGGCGTCAAATACTGGATGTCCTGCACGCTCGTCAGGTTCTGGCGGCGGATGGTATCGTCACTGACGACGCTGACCGAGATCGGCACCCTGTCCAGCCGCTCTTCGCGACGACGGGCCGTGACGATGATGTCGCTTGCCGTTTCCGAGGCGGAGAGCGGGGCGTCGCCCTGTTCAGCGGCCAGCGCGCCACTCGTCGCCAGCAAGGTTTCCGCTAACAGGATGCCCATGCCGATACAGGTGCGCGCCGACTTGCCGAAAAGGAAGGTTTCGGTCATGTCTTGTCTCCCCCATATTTATCGTTCCCGGCATCGATTGACCGAAGTTCAAACGTTTGCATCCTCCCAATGAACTAGGCCGAGATAATGATGACAGGATCGATATCGGCGGAGATGAGAGCCAGAGGCAGGCCCTGACCAAGCCGCCTGGAAGGGTTTGATCGAAGCTATGACACATGTTGCACGACGCTGATCGGTCAATCGCAGCCGACGAGGTACACCCGACGGCCGCGGAGCTGACGGCGACTGCGCGGGAGCTGGTGCCCCTGCTGCGAGAGCGCGCTGCCGAAGACGAGCGCGAGCGGCGTGTGTCCGGGGACACGATCGCCCGCATGGTCTCGGCGGGACTGTTCCGCGTCATCCAGCCCAGACGCTGGGGCGGCTATGAATTGGGTCAGCAGACCTTCGCCGACATCCAGATGACCTTGGCGCATGGCGACATGTCGGTCGCCTGGGTATACGGCGTGCTGGGGGTCCATGCCTATCATCTTGGCCTGTACGACGATCGCGCGGCGAGCGACGTCTGGGCGACGGACAGCTCGCTGCTTATTTCCTCCCCTTATATGCCGGGCGGTAACGCGCGCACCGTTCCCGGCGGATTTCTGCTGAGCGGGCGCTGGTCATATTCCAGTGGCTGCGACCATTGCCCCTGGACGTTCCTTGGCGGCTTCGTCGATGGTGATCCCTCCCGTTTTCACTCTTTCCTGCTGCCGCGTTCGGACGCCCGGATCGTCGACACATGGCATACTGGCGGCGGACTGGCTGCCACGGGGAGCCACGATATCGTGGTGACGGATGCCTTCGTGCCCGAGTATCGGACGCATAGCCATTTAGATGGATTTCACGGGAACAACCCCGGGGCATCCGTGAATGACGGTCCGATGTTCCGAATGCCGTTCAACCTTGTTTTCATGCGTTGTATCACCAACGGACAGATCGGTTCGCTCGAATATCTGGTGGAAATACTAACCGAGGAGCGGGAAAACGCAGCCTTGCGCCGCGATCCTGATGTATTACTCTTGGTTGCCGCTGCACAGGCTGAAATCGCGGCGTTGAAGGCGGTTATGTCCGCCAATTTCGCCGCAATGGAACAGCACGCGTTGGCACGAGAGATGCCCCCAATCGCAAGTCGCCATCTTTTCCGCTTCCAAAGCGCGCAGGCGGCGGACAAATGCGTTCAGCTCGCCGAGCAGATCGGAACGCATGCGACCGCTCTCCCCCCTGCGGCACGCCAGAAGGTCGATCGGATATTGAACAATATGCGGACCGGTCGGCAGCATGCCGCCGCAAACCATCGTGCCTATGGTCGCATTTTCGGCGATCTCCTGTTGGGCGGCGAGCCCGGAGACATCCTGTTGTGACGCCGGACTGTGCCACCGTCTGACTCGCGAAACGGGGTCAGCGATGGAACGAGGCCGATGGCTCGTAGAGAATGTCGGCAATTTCGCGCGATCCGAAAGATCGAGTGGACCGTCCGAGCGGGATGACGCTGTTCGAAAGCGCGTGGACCATGTCGACCTGGCGGCTCAAGCCCATTTTCAGAAAGATCGAACGCAGGTGGGCACGGACCGTGCTTTTCTTTATGCCGAGGCTCGCGCAGATTTCGTCCAGATGCTTGCCGTTGGCGAGTCCGATCGCGACATTCGTTTCCGCCGGCGTGAGCGAGAATACCGTCTGGAGCAACTCGCTGTCTTCATCGTCCAAGACGAAGTCTTTTCGAATGAACATGAGGATGCATGTCTCGGGGCCACCCGTTAGCAACGATGTGGTGGGAGCACCGACGATCAGCAGATTATGTATTCGATCGCTATCCGGTTCGGCGATCGAGAGAATTTCTGGCGGTCTTTTCGCCTCGGCGCTGATCATGACCGCGATCGCGGCCTGAAGCTTGCGGTCGGCGCGGGAATCCACGGCGTGCAGCTTGTCACCTTTCAAGACGAAACAGGTTTTGGCCTCAACCAGCATCTCCGCTGAGCTGTTAAGCGGGCGGACCTCCCCTATCGGAGACCGGATGAAAGCGGCGGTCGACAATCGGTCGAGAGCCTCCGACTTGAACTCGTTCAGCACATGATAGCTCGCGAGTGTCCGGCGCAACCGCATCGCGCGACTGAAATGACCGCTCGCCATTCGGAAAAGGGTCACGTCCGTGGCGGTGAAATCGGGCTGCGCCGCCCCGCGATCGCAGTTGAGGAAGCAATCGATGTCACCGAACTTGTCGATACACATGGTCAACATATGCCGCGTGTCGTATCGGTCGAGCATCTCCGCGAGTTCGGGATCATCGCGATGATCGGACCAGTCGACGATGCAATGTTCGCCCGGCGCGAGCGGAACTGGCCCGAGTTCGCCCATGTTTCGGCGCTCCCACTCGTGGATCGAGTCCGTGTTGACCATCGGGCCGGCAGCAAAGAGATATTCTCGCGGCCGATCGCCTTTTTTCGCAAGCCGCAGGCATACGCTGTTCGAGCGCATTACAATTCGAAGCTGTTCCAACGCTTCGGTCCATAGTCCAGATGTTTGAATGGCGTCGTACAGGGCGATTAGAATGCCATCCATGGCCGTGAGGGTATCTATATTCTCATGCATTTTTTCATCTGGGCTCGCGGCTCGTCACTCGCTACCCGCCTCATAATCTCCAAACGCGGAGCGGTAACGGGTTACGGTCGTCAATCAAAGCCTTTCGGCCATGATGCAGCTCACCTGCGTCGGGCGACTTGCTCATCCTTGCAACTGACGCGGAACATAAGCTTGCGACCTTCTGCCGCGATCGGTTCGATCCGTGCGATCACTGTCATACCGATCGGCGTTGCGGCGACGTGGCTCATGTTAATCTGCGTACCAACCGTACCTTCGTCGGCTTCCATATAGGGAGCAAGCGCTTCGATACAGGTCACTTCCACAAATGCGACCATATAGGCGATGGCGAAAACCGGCGGCATATCCGCCATCGCGGCAAGCGCCGCCGGCAGGCGCGGAACGACCAACGTCTCGTCGATACGGATCGTAGCTTCGTGAACAAGGCCGATCGGGGGAGTCTTCATGATCTTCCTCCTTCAGAGCGGTTCAATGGACAGCGCTGGCATCGACAGCGCGCCTGGGCCGCGGGGCGAACCAGATGATCGAGGCAGCGGCGGCGAAGATGAAGAAAGCCAGCACGAAGGTCTGGCCGGTGGCGAGCGCGACGCTCTCCTTGTCGACCATCTGGCTGATGATGAGCCGCGCCTGCTCGGTACTGAAGCCGCGCGCGACCAGTTGATCCACCGTGCTTTGCGCGCCGTTGAGGATGCCCGAGAGCGCGGCTCGTTTTTCCTGTGCACCATCGTACCAGAGGGTGGTCGAGATCGCGACCGCGATCGCGCCGGCCATTGTGCGCAGGAAGTTCATGACGCCAGCAGCCGAGGCGGTTTCCTCCTCATCGACGGCACCCAGCGCGATGGTCGTCAGTGGTATGAAGAAAAACGGCATGCCGGCGCCCTGGATCAGCTGGGGCAAGGCCAGCGTCCAGAAATCCGAGCCGCTGTCCCACCAGAAGACGCGCAGCAGCGACGTCATGCCGAGCCACAGCACCCCGACGAAGACCAGGCGGCGCGGATCGTCCTTTTCCATCCGCTTGGCCACGAACGGCGCCATCAGCACCGCTGCCACGCCATTGAACGCGGTGGCATAGCCGGCCCATGTCGCGGTGTAGCCCATCGCGCCTTGCAGCCATTGCGGGATCACGACGAGGCTGGCGAAGAAGGTGCCATAGGCGAACACTAGCGCCGTGACCGCCACGCTGAAACCGCGGTGGCGGAAAGGGCGGAGATCGACCGCCGGCTTATCCTCGGTCAGCTCCCAGATCAGGAACATCGCGAAACCGATCGCGGAGACGATCGCGAGTGTCACGATCATTTGCGAGCCGAACCAGTCATGCTCGCGGCCAAGATCGAGCATGATCTGCAGCGCGCCGACCCACAGGATCAGCAGGCTCAGACCGATACCGTCGATGCGGTCCTTCACCCGTTCGGTCTCGGCCGGGCGCAGCACGGTGAAGGCAGTCAGCGAACAGGTGATGGCGATCGGGATGTTGATGAAGAAAATCCAGTGCCACCCCCAATTATCGCTGATCGTGCCGCCCAGGATCGGGCCGAAGATCGGTGCGGTCAGCGTCGTCATCGCCCAGATGCCCATGGTCATGGCGTGCTTGTCCTTGGGGAAGACGCGCAGCAGCAGCGTCTGGCTGAGCGCCATCAGCGGGCCGCCGCAAATGCCCTGCCCGATCCGGAAGGCGACCAGTGCGCCGAGCGTGGGCGCGATGCCGCACAGAAAGGAGAAGATGCCGAAGCCCATCATCCCGCCCGCGAACACGCGCACCGTCCCGAAGCGACGCGAGAGCCAGCCGGTGAGCGGCACGCAGATGGCCTCTGCGACCGCGTAGGAGGTGATCACCCACGTCCCCTCGCTCGAGGAAATACCGAGCCCGCCCGCAATGTGCGCGACCGAGACATTGGCGATGGTGGTGTCGAGCACCACCATGAAGTTGGTGACCGCCAGCACCACCCCGGCGAGGATGAGGGTGGTTCCAGTGAGCGGCGCCGGATGCGATGCGTTGGCGTTCATGATGTCCCTCAATGCTTGCCGGAAACGTCGACCGAGGCTTCCATCGACAGGCCGACGCGAAGCGGGTTGGCGGCCAGTTCCCGCGGATCGAGCGTCACCCGGACGGGCAAGCGTTGGACCACCTTGATCCAGTTGCCGGTCGCGTTCTGCGCCGGGATCAGCGAGAAGGCCGAGCCGGTGCCGCCGGAGAAACCGGCGACCTTGCCGTGATAGACGACGTTCGATCCGTAGAGATCCGAGGTCAGCTCGACCGGCTGGCCGGGGCGGACGCGGCCAAGCTGGCCTTCCTTGAAATTGGCGTCAACATAAACGGTGCGGACCGGAACGATCGTCATCACCGGGTTGCCCGGCGCGACGCGCTGGCCGATCTGGACCTGCCGGTTGGTGACGACGCCGTCGATCGGCGCGCGGATCACGGTGCGGGCGAGATCGAGCCGAGCCTGATCGAGCTTGGCCTTGGCGGCGGCGACGTCGGGATTGCTGTCGATCGTCGTGCCGGCGACCAGCGCATCATTGGCGGCGTGGCTGCCCTCCGCCGAAGCGCGGGCGGCATTGGCCTGGGCGAGCCCCGCGCGGGCCTGCGCGAGATTGCCCTGCGCCGCCGCATAGGCGTTGCGGACGATCGTCAACTCTTCGCCCGAAACTGCGCCGGAATCGGCAAGCTGCTGACGCCGGTCCAGATCGATCTTTGCCTTGGCGAAAGCGGCGGTGGCGATATCGAGCTGGGCGCGGGCGCGACCCACCTCGGCATCGCCGGCACGGACCTGCGCGGAAAGCGCGTCGCCATTGGCGATCACCTGTCCGTATTGACGGCGGACGCGCTGCCATTCCGCCTCGACCTTGGCCAGCGCGATGCGGGCGTCGGTGTCGTCGAGGCGGACGAGGATATCGCCGCGCTTCACCGTCTGGGTGTTCACCACCGCGACCGAGCTTACCGGCCCGGTAACGAGCGGCGTCACCTGCGCGACATCGGCATTCACATAGGCATTGTCGGTGGTCACATGATCGCCGTCGGAGAGCAGCGCATAACCCCCGCCGATGACCGCGACCGCTGCGCCAAGGGCGAGGAACAGCTTCTTGCGCTTGGCGGCCTTGTCGATTGTCTGGACCGGCCGGAGTTTGGCGTCGATCGCGAAGGCGCCGGATTCATTGGGATCATAATCAGCCATTGGGAAATCCTTCTTCGGAATGGGGCGTTACAGGGCGGCCGTGGCGAGCTGGTGCATGTCCGCCAGCAGCGCGTAGGCGATGATGCCGATGGCGAGCTTGAGCGCAGCACCGATGGCGAGGATGCGGGTTAGCCGGTGACGGGCGAGATGCTGGAGAACGGGCATGGAATCGACCTCCTATTGGGTCCGGTTCAAGCGGTGGCGAAGCCGCCGCCGAGCGCGCGGACCATCGCGACATCGAGGGTGAAGGCGCGGGTCTGGAGTTCGGCGACGGCGCGGCGCGCCTGAAGCACGCCTTCCTCGGCGTTGAGCACATCGAGATAGGTGGAGAGCCCGCCTTCGTAACGCTTGCGGGCAATGGCATTGGCCTCCTCGGCATCGGCGAGCGCCTGCCGTGACTCTCTGAGCCGCACCGAAAGCGCGTTGCGGCTGGCGACGGCATCGGCGACTTCCTTGAGCGCCGCGACGACACCGGCATCGTAACGCGCGACGGCCTCGTCATATTTGCCGCGTGCGCCGCGGTACTGGCCGGAGATCGCGCCGCCATGGAAGATCGGCAGGCTCACCGCCGGTCCGGCATTGCCGAAGGCCGAGCTGCCCATCAGCAGGTTGCTGAAGCCGAGCGACTGCAGCCCGATCAGTCCGGATATACTGATGTTCGGGTAAAAGGCGGCGCGCGCGACCTTGATCCGGCTGGCGGCAGCTTCGAGGCTTGCACGCGCGGCAGCGATGTCGGGTCGCCGGCCGACCAGATCGATACCGGCATTATCGGGTAGGCCGCGCGCAGCGAGCAACGACACGCGCGGCCGCGCGATGGCCAGGCCGCGATCGGGGCCGGCGCCGGTCAGAGCGGCAAGCGCATTGCGGGTAAGGGCAATCGCTTCGTCCGTTGCCGCGAGATCGGCACGCGCGGCCGGGACGCGGGACTGCGCCTGTTTCAATTCGGCGCGGGTATCGAGGCCGGCATTGACCCGATTGGCGACCAGCTTCAGCGTGTCGCTGCGGATCGCAAGCTGCGATTCAAGCACGTCGCGCTGCGCGTAAAGCTTCGCGAGATCGGCGTAGGTGGCGGCAATGCTGGTGGTAAGCACCAGCCTCGCCTCGGCCAGTTCGAATTGGGCGGCGGCGACGTCCGAGCCGGCGGCGGCAAGCGCGGCGCGGTTCTTGCCCCACAGATCGAGATCAAGCGACAGGCCAAGGCCAAGCTTGCCGGTCTCCTCCCAACCCTGGGGGACCAGCGCGGGGGGAATGCCATTATTCTCGCTCTGCTGGACGAACCCGCCGCTGGCGGTGGCATCGATCTGCGGCGCGAGCGCGGCGCCGGCCTGCTGAGCATAGCCCAGCGCGGTACGGAGCCGCGCGGAGGCAGCGGCGAGATCGGGCGAAGCAGCCAGCGCCTCGCTCATCAGCGCGTTGAGCTGGCCATCGCCATAGGCTGACCACCAGTTTTCCCGGGGCCAGGCCGCAGCCGATGAGATGAAGCTCTGCTGGCTCGCCAGTTGCTGCGCGGGGCGGATTTCAGCGCGTTTGCCAAGGTCCGGTACTGAGGCGCAGGCCGTAAGGGTCGCCGAGCCGGCCAACAGAAAGGCCAGCCCGCGGAAGCAGGTGCATGTCATATCCAATTCCTTAGACGTACTGTTAGGTACGAAAAAACCTCTGCGACTCAGTGGAGCAAATGTCAACTTGTAAATCGTACTGTTCAGTACGATTTAAAAAAGTGACGCTTTTTCCGCTATCTGGCGGATTACAAAGGAGTGATCTGCTGTAGAGCCATCGGATGGTACCGGAAGGCGACATTGTTCGACTCGTATTGCGTACCATCACGTACGCTGATTCCGGTCGGCTGGTTGGGGGCTTGCTATCTCACGCTATCGTACCATATGGTTCGGTCATGACGATCAGTAAGCGAGAGAGCCAGCGGCTCGCGCGGCGTGCGCAGATTATCTCGGCGGCGCGTGAGCATTTCTTCGAACATGGCTATGCCGACAGCGGGATGTCGGCGATCGCCGCCAAGCTCGGCGGTTCCAAGGGTACCTTGTGGAGCTATTTCCCTTCGAAGGAGGCGCTGTTCGCGGCGGTGGTCGAGGATACGGCGGCCGGCATCCGCAGTCAGGTGGACATGCCTCCGCTGGGAGACGGTGACCCGGTCGAACGGCTGACGCGGCTCTGCCGTTCGGTGATCGAGCGCGCGATTTCGCCGATCGTAATCTCCATGTTCCGGCTCATCGGCCCACTGGCCGATCGCCAGCCCGAGTTGACCAAGATCTTCTTCGAGCAGGGGCCCGGCAAGACCCAGCATATGATCGGCGAATATCTGCGCGCCAACTTCGCCGATCTTCTCTGGACCGACGATTATGCGACAGCCGGCAAGGACCTGTTCGCGCTGAGCGCCGCCGAGGTCCATTTCGCGCGCATGTGGGGTGTCGGCGATCCGCCCACAGCGCGGCAAAAGGATGCGCAGGCTAGGCATGCCGCGCATCTGTTCCTGCGTGCCTATGGCAAGGATGCCGATAAGCTTGTGCCTGGTGATGAGCTAAATGCTAAAAGCGCTTAATGCCAATCAGTGATGGTGAGCCGGTGCTCAATGCCGTTTTTCCGGCAGACACGCTCGAAGATGTGGATCAGGAAGCCTGGGTTCTTGCCGTGCTCGGACGGCACGAACTGCACGCCGTTATCGGCGAGCTAGGCGACAGAAGCTTCCGATCGCTGTAGTTCGCCTCAAATGGCATGCGTGATATTGGCGCTGCCGTGGAGAACCTGTCCTATAAGCCCCTCGGTTGTGATGACGGTAATGCTCACCATCACATACTGGGACTAAACAGCTAGGGCGCTGGCGAGCTTTCATGCAAAGCTATTCGAACTCGCCCTACGCTTCGATACGGCGCGATCGCGTCTTTGAATAAAGTACGTTCAATCTCAAGATGAAGCGTGGGGACGCTGACCCTGCCACGCTACGATCTACTGCCGTGCCTGAGAAGATGATATAAGACTAAAGTATAATAACGCCCATAGCAAAATCTGCATGTTAATTGGCTAGATGAAGGAAGGCTGTATCAATTTTCTGGAGATCGCTTTGACTTGATGAAGGCAATATTCCTCATCTACGAGCGTAACGGCCTACAACCTGATCGGCCTTCTACGGATAAACCCTGATTCACCCTTAACTCCATCTCCTGCATGTGACGGCCGATACCGTGCATAGCAACGGATGGGGCTGATCAGATGGAATCCTTACTCCTCAAGGCAGGCGGCTGGTTTACCGTAGCGCTGCTGGCATTCGCAGCCATGGCGACGGCGGTGGATTGGGGCTTTTCGGTCCATATGGGCCTCGTCACGGTCGCGGCGCTGCTGGCGATGTGGTTCACGATCAGCAAACCGGATTACGCTGCGCTGACCAAGGGCATTTTGAAAATGCCGGACAGCGACATCTATGATGACGAGCCGATCCGCTGGGGCGTTATCGCAACCGTCTTCTGGGGGATGGCGGGCTTCCTGGCCGGGCTCTATATCGCGCTGCAGCTTGCCTATCCCGCGCTCAACCTCGGTTTGGAATATACGAGCTTCGGCCGGCTGCGCCCGCTGCATACCTCGGCGGTGATCTTCGCCTTTGGCGGCAACGCGCTGATCTGCACCAGCTTCTATGTCGTGCAGCGCACCTGCCGCGCGCGGCTCGCTTTTCCGGCGCTCGCACGCTTCGTTTTCTGGGGCTACCAGCTCTTCATCGTGCTGGCGGCAACCGGCTACCTCATGGGGATCACCGAGGGCCGTGAATATGCCGAGCCCGAATGGTATGTCGATCTGTGGCTTACGGTCGTTTGGCTTTCCTACGCCGCCGTCTTCATCGGCACGATCCTGAGGCGCAACGAACCGCACATCTACGTCGCCAACTGGTTCTACCTGTCCTTCATCATCACCATCGCGATGCTGCACGTCGTCAACAATCTGTCGATGCCGGTCAGCCTCGTGGGATCGAAGTCCTACTCCGCCTTCTCAGGTGTGCAGGATGCGCTGACCCAATGGTGGTACGGGCATAACGCGGTCGGCTTTTTCCTGACCGCCGGCTTCCTCGCGATGATGTACTATTTCGTGCCGAAGCAGGCCGAGCGCCCGGTTTACAGCTACAGGCTGTCGATCATCCATTTCTGGTCGCTGATCTTCCTCTATATCTGGGCCGGTCCGCACCACCTGCTCTACACCGCCCTGCCCGATTGGGCGCAGACGCTTGGCATGGTCTTCTCCATCATGCTGTGGATGCCGAGCTGGGGCGGCATGATCAACGGCCTGATGACGCTCAACGGCGCATGGGACAAGATCCGCACCGATCCGATCATCCGCCTGATGGTGATGGCGCTCGCCTTCTACGGCATGAGCACCTTCGAAGGCCCAATGCTGTCGGTGAAGGCTGTCAACAGCCTGTCCCACTATACCGACTGGACGATCGGCCACGTCCATTCCGGCGCGCTCGGCTGGAACGGGATGATTACCTTCGCCTGTCTCTATTACCTCACCCCGCGTCTTTGGCAGCGCGAGCGGCTTTATTCGCTGCGGATGGTGAGCTGGCACTTCTGGCTCGCGACGCTCGGCATCGTTCTTTACGCCGCGTCGATGTGGGTCGCGGGCATCATGCAGGGGCTGATGTGGCGCGAATATGGGCCGGACGGCTATCTGGTCTACGCCTTTTCCGAAGTCGTGGCGGCAATGCACCCGATGTACCTGATCCGCGCGACGGGCGGGCTGCTCTATCTCGCCGGCGCGTGCATCATGACCTTCAACATCTGGATGACGATCGCCGGCAAGCTCCGCGACGAGAAGCCGATGACAGAGACGCCTTACGATCCGGCGAAGGACCGTCCGATCGTCCAGGCCGCACCGCTGCCGATCGCCGCCGAATAAGGATCCGGAACATGGCTACCAAAATCCTCGATCACAAAAAGATCGAACGCAACGTTACGATTATGGCGGTGCTGGCCCTGATCGTGGTGGCGATCGGCGGCATCGTCGAGGTCGCGCCGCTGTTCTGGATCGACAGCACCGTCACGAAGGTGGAAGGCGTGCGGCCCTATACGCCGCTCGAACTGGCCGGGCGCAACATCTACATCCGCGAAGGCTGCTACAATTGCCACAGCCAGATGATCCGTCCGTTCCGTGACGAGACCGAGCGCTATGGGCATTACAGCCTGGCGGCCGAAAGCATGTACGATCACCCTTTCCAATGGGGATCGAAGCGCACGGGCCCCGATCTCGCCCGCGTTGGTATGCGCTATTCCGATGAATGGCATGTCCAGCATCTCAAGGATCCGCGCTCGGTCGTGCCGGAATCGATCATGCCGGGCTATTCATTCCTGGCCGATCGCGACCTGACCTTCCCCGACCCCGCAGCCAATCTCAGGGCGCTGAGCCGGGTCGGTGTGCCCTATGATCAGAAGATGATCGACAATGCCGAGGCCGATCTCAAGGCCCAGGCCGATCCGGATGCCGATGCCGCCGATCTGCTGAAGCGCTACCCCAAGGCGCAGGTGCGCGATTTCGATGGGGATCCCAAGCGGCTGACCGAAATGGATGCGCTGGTCGCCTATCTCCAGATGCTTGGTACCTTGGTCGACTTCGATTCTGCTGCTGCGCAGGAGCAGGCGAAATGATGTACGAAAAGCTCCGCCAGCTCGCCGATAGCTGGGGCCTCGTGCTGATGGGTGTGAGCTTCGTGGTGTTCGTCGGCTGGACCTTCCGCAAGGGCTCGCACGAGCGCCACCGCGATGCCGCCAACATGATCTTCGATCAGGACAAGAACCATGGCTGAGAACAAGCGAGTCGATGAACCGACCGGCACCGAGACTGTCGGCCACGAATGGGACGGCATCGAGGAGTTGAACACTCCATTGCCGCGCTGGTGGCTGTGGACCTTCTATGCCACGATCGCCTGGGCGGTCGCTTATACCGTGCTGTTCCCGGCCTGGCCGATGCTGCACGCGGCGACCACCGGCGTGCTCGGGTGGTCAAGCCATGCCGAGCTGGGCAAGCAACTCGCCGAACGTGATCGGCAGATGGCGCCGGTCCGCAACGCGATTGCGGCTACCGATATCACGCAGCTCCCGTCCAAGCCGGAGCTCTGGCAGGCGGCGGTCGAAGGCGGCCGCGCCCAGTTCAAGGTGCATTGCGCGCAGTGCCATGGATCGGGTGCTGCTGGCGGCAAGGGCTATCCCAATCTGAACGATGATGACTGGCTTTGGGGCGGCGATCTCAAAACCATCGAATATACGATCATGCACGGCATCCGGAATCCCGATCACGATGAGACGCGTCTGTCGCAGATGCCGGCCTTCGGCCGCGACGGAATTCTGACAGCCGACCAGATCGGTGATCTTGCCTCCTATGTGCGGGTAATTTCGCATCAGGACCCGGTGAGCCGCGCCGCCCGGCGGGGCGCCACGCTGTTTGCAGCCAATTGCGCAGTTTGCCACGGCCCCGAAGGCAAGGGCAACCGCACGGTCGGTGCGCCCAACCTCACCGATGCAATCTGGCTCTATGGCGGCGACCGCGACACGATCGTCCAGACCATCACCAATGCCCGCTATGGCGTGATGCCGCGTTGGGGCGAGAAACTCGGTCCGGCCAACGTCAAGATGCTTGCCTCTTACGTCTACTCGCTGGGCGGGGGCGAAGCTGCACCGAAGTCGCAGCTGGCAAGCGCCGGCAGCGCGAACGTTCCCGCCAATGTCAAGCCCTGACGATCTTGTCGGCACCTCGCTCTACGCGAAGCGGGAGGCCGTTTACCCCAAGGCGGTAGATGGCTTCTTCCGCCGCCTGAAATGGGCGATCATGGCGGTGACGCTCGCGATCTATTACGTTACACCCTGGCTTCGTTGGAATCGCGGGCCGTACGCACCCAATCAGGCGGTATTGATCGATCTGGCGCACCGCCGTTTCTATATGTTCGCGATCGAGATCTGGCCGCACGAATTTTATTACGTCGCCGGCCTGCTGATCATGGCGGGCATCGGGCTGTTCCTTGTCACGTCTGCGGTGGGCCGCGCCTGGTGCGGCTATGCCTGCCCGCAAACGGTCTGGACCGATCTCTATCAGCACATCGACCGGTTGATCGATGGCGATCGCAACGCACAATTCCGGCTGAACAAGGCGCCCTGGGGTCCGGCCAAGATTGCCCGCCGCGCGCTCAAGTACGGCATTTATCTGCTGATTGCTTTCCTGACGGGCGGTGCGTGGATTTTCTACTTCGCCGATGCGCCGATGCTGCAGCAGCAATTCTGGACGGGACAGGCATCTTTCGTCGCCTATGCGACCGTTGGGGTGCTGACCGCTACCACCTTCATCTTCGGCGGATTCATGCGTGAGCAGGTGTGTGTCTATATGTGCCCCTGGCCGCGCATCCAGACAGCAATGCTCGACGAGAATTCGTTGACCGTGCTCTACAAGGATTGGCGCGGCGAGCCGCGTACGCACGGGCTCAAAAAGTCACTCGATACGAGCGTGGAGACAGGTGACTGCATCGATTGTCTGCAGTGCGTTCAGGTCTGTCCGACCGGGATCGACATCCGGCAGGGGCCGCAGATCGGCTGCATCACCTGCGCGCTCTGCATCGATGCGTGCGATAAGGTCATGGCGCAGGTCGGCCATCCGCGTGGACTGATCGACTATTGCACGGCCGATGATGCCGAGCGCGAACGCACTGGCGGCCAGGGGCGGCCGGTCCTCAAGGTGTTACTGCGCCCGCGCACCATCGCCTATTTCGCGGTCTGGGCCTCGATTGGGCTGGCGATGCTGTTCGTCCTGGGAGCGCGCACGCGCATCGACATCAGCACATTGCAGGATCGCAATCCGCTCTACGTCCGGCTGTCCGACGGCGCAATTCGCAACGCCTTCACAGTCAAAGTCCGCAACATGGAAGACCGTCCGCGCGACGCGGAGGTCAGCATTTCCGGCCTGCCTGGCGCGATCCTTTGGCAGGCCGGAGGGGATCGTGCAGCCGGGGGGCGCACGATCCCCGTTCACCTCGCGCCCGATAGTGTGACCAAGGTTCGGCTGTTCCTGGCCGCCCCCGCTGTCGGCGCCGGACACCAGCCGATCCAGTTTCATGTCCGGGCGCTGGACCGCGAGGGCGGCTCCGCTCTGGATCATGCCTATTTCGAACGTTCCGGCACGGGAGAATGACGATGACGAGGACCTTCACCGGCAGGCACATGACCGCGATCCTCGTCGCGTTCTTCGGCGTCGTGATCGCCGTGAATGCCTATATGGCGCGGGTCGCCATACAAACCTTCGGCGGCACTGTCGTGGACAACAGCTATGTTGCGAGCCAGGAGTTCAACGGTTGGCTTGCAAAGGCACGAAGGCAGAAGGCGCTCGGATGGCAGACCGTACTCTCGATCGATCCTGATCGCCGCCCCGAACTCAGCGTCACCAAGAACGGCGTGAGCCTTGAGGCGGCAGTCGTAAGCGGCGTGGCGCGTCATCCACTCGGTCGTGCGCCGGACGTGCCGCTCACCTTCCGCAGAATCGCGCCGGGGCAATTCCGCTCGATGCAGCCTCTGCCCGCGGGGCGCTGGCTCGTTCATGTCGCGATCACCCAAGGCAGCCAGGAAATGCGGCTGATCGAGAATTTGCAATGAACGCGCCTCGGCCTCTGGCAGCCGGCGAGACATTGGCTGAAACCTCGTTCGCAGTTCCGTCGATCCGTTGTGCCGGCTGCATTTCCAAGCTCGAGGACGGGCTACCGCTGAACCCAGGCATTGCTGGTGCCCGGGTCAATTTCACCGCCAAGCGGGTAACGGTCATTCACGATCCCTCGCTCGATATGCCGCATCTGCGCGAGGCGTTCCAAAAGCTTGGTTTCGAGGCACAGCCGGTTGATGCCGCCGTGGCAGGCGACGACAGCGAAAGCCGGGCGTTGCTACGCGCGATGGCCGTCGCGGGCTTCGCGGCGATGAACATCATGCTGCTGTCGGTTTCGATCTGGTCGGGCGCGGAAGGCACTACGCGGGAGCTCTTCCACTGGCTTTCGGCACTGATCGCATTGCCGACGATCGCCTATTCGGCCCGCGTCTTCTTCAAGTCCGCCTGGAATGCGCTGCGTAACCGGCGGACCAACATGGATGTGCCGATCTCGATCGGCGTGCTGCTCACCGCGGGCATGAGCCTTTACGAAACCGCCACAGGCGGCCCGCACGCTTATTTCGACGGCGCGGTGATGCTGCTCTTCTTTCTGCTCACTGGCCGCTGGCTGGATAGCGTGATGCGCGATCGCGCGCGCGACGGAGTTGCCGCGCTGCTCAAGCAGGCAGCCACCGGCGCGCTCGTGCTTAAGAAGGATGGCAGCACCGAATGGCGCGCGGCGCAGGATCTCGCGCCCAATATGTGGATGATCGTGGCGGCCGGCGAGCGTCTGGCGGCCGACGGCGTGGTGGAGCAAGGCACCACCACCTTCGACTTCTCGCTTCTGACCGGCGAGAGCGCCCCGCAGCCGATCGGGCCCGGCGATACGGTTCATGCGGGTACGCTCAATGTAGGCGCGCCCGTCACGGTGCGGGTGATGCGAGCAGGGCCGGATACGGCGCTGGCGGACATCGCACGCATGATGGATACTGCGACGCAGTCGCGCTCGCGTTATGTTCGTATCGCCGATCGCGCCGCACGGCTTTATGCTCCGGCGGTCCATACCCTCGCGGCGCTCAGCTTCGTCGGGTGGATGTTGTTGGGAGCCGGCTTGCACCAATCGCTTCTCGTCGCGGCCGCCGTGTTGATCATTACATGTCCCTGTGCGCTCGGATTGGCAGTGCCGGCTGCCCAGATCGTCGCGGTCGGCGCGCTGATGCGCGAAGGCGTCCTAGTGAAAGATGGCAGCGCGCTCGAACGCCTTGCCGAAGCGGATCGCGCCGTTTTCGACAAGACCGGAACGCTGACGCTCGGCCGGCCCGAGCCGATCGATCTGGATGAGCTAGGCGCCGAGCAAAAATCGGTGCTGCTCGGGCTCGCGCGTGCCAGCCGTCACCCGCTCAGCCAGGCGCTTCGCCGCTGCCTTGAGCAACAAGGCATCTCAGCCGAGCAAGTGAGCGACATCATCGAAGTGCCTGGCTTTGGCCTGACCGGAAACACAGCCTGCGGAATCGCCTCCATCTCGCGCGCAGACGGCGACAAGGGTACCGAATTGGCCTGCAGCTTTCGGCTCGGAGACCTGCCGCCCGCCATCATTCGTTTCCGCGACCGCTTGCGTCCCGAAGCCGCGGCGACCTTGTCGGCGCTGAACGCGTTCGGCCTCGAATCTTCGATCCTGTCGGGCGATCGCGCGCAGGCGGTGACCCCAATCGCGGCAGAGCTCGGCGTTCCCGCGCGCACCGATCTTACTCCTGGAGGCAAGCTCGATGCGATCAAGCAGTTGGCGGGGCAGGGTGCCAAGGTGCTGATGATCGGCGATGGTCTCAATGATGGTCCTGCGCTGGCCGCCGGCCATGTCTCGATGGCACCTGCCTCCGCCAGCGATGCCGGCCAAAATGCCGCAGATGCAGTGTGGATGGGCGACAGCCTTGCGCCTGTCGGCAAGGCCATCAAGGCTGGCCGGCGTACCATGCACGTCGTGCGGCAAAATTTCGCGTTCGCCATCGGCTATAATGCGATCGCGGTGCCGCTCGCGATCATGGGGCGTGTCACGCCGCTGATCGCAGCGCTGGCGATGTCGGGGTCGTCGATCATTGTGATCGGCAATGCGCTGAGGTTGAGGAGCGCGGCACGATGAATGGTGTTCTTCTCCTGATCGCGATCGCCCTGCTCCTGGGCCTTTTCGGCCTTGCGGCATTCTTCTGGGCGTTGCGATCCGGGCAGTTCGACGATCTCGATGGTGCGGCCTTGCGCGTTCTTATCGACGAAGAGCAAAAGAAAAGGGCGGATCCTTAGATCCGCCCTGAGTTGGAGGAGTTGGTAGCGGCTGCCGTTACAGCCGGAAACCGATGCCGACCCCGAACACACATGGATCGAGGTGCACGCGCACCCGCTGGGTGCCGAGCGCGGTGGTCTGAAGCTTTGCAGTCGTGTCGATATCGATATATTTGATGTCGAGGTTCAGGAACATCTTCTTGCTGATGTCGAAATCGACGCCGGCCTGTGCCGCCCAGCCGAAGCTGGTCTTCATGGTGACCTTGGTAGGACCGACAGCGCTCTTGAGCGCATCCGAAGCCTTCTCGGAATAGAACAGGGTCAGATTGACACCTGCCCCGACATAGGGACGGATCGGACCGTCCGCGATCGGGTGATATTGCGCGGTCAGCGTTGGCGGCAGCACCCATGTCGATGCAAGTCGGCCAAGCGATCCCGTTGTGCCGGTACGGCCGGAAGCGTGATGCTTGGTGGTCGCAGCGATCAGCTCGAAGCCGATATGGTCTGTCGCCATATATGTGAAATCGACTTCCGGCATGATGCTGTTATTCACGCTCACCTTCTCGCCCGGAAATGTCGGCAATATGCTGCCCGACTTTTCATTGGGCGCTACGTCGATGGCGCGAACGCGCATATATACATCGCCGGCTGCAGCGAAGGCAGGTGCGGATAGAACCGAAGCGGCAACCGCTGCCAATATATATTTGTTGTTCATAATATTCATGCCCCCTTGTCGAGAGCATCGGAATACCCTGATGACGAAAGTCCGGAATTGATCTGTACCAAATGCGCATTTGACCTTGGTCAATGCGCAAGGCCCTCGGATGTGGGCATCGTTATCCGATGCCTGCTTTCCGCGATCAGATGGTGGCTCACTTGCTCGCAATTGGTGCGGCAATTCTCAATGCGTCGCCGGCATTGTCGGCAAAGGTTCAGATCATGGTTGAAGTCTGCTCGGGGGCTGGGGGCGCTGTGCAGATTCCGATCAAACAGAAAGATCCTGAGCAAAATATGTGCGGGAAGGCGTGCCATGCATTCTGCGATCGGCGCAATGGCGACCGAGCCGATGGTGGCTGCCGAACGACCACTGCATAATGGCATCGCCATTAGCCGCTACGCCGTAGGCCATCCCCCCGATTCTCACTTGCGCTAGCTATCAGGCCGGTGCTTCCATTGCCGTTCAATGCACAGTGGCGAGCGCCTTGCGGCAATCCTCAGCGCATTCGCGGCACATTTCCGCGCAAAGGTTGCAATGCTCATGATCGTGGCGCCCACATTCCTCGGCGCACAGCTCGCATGTGCGGATGCAGGTTTGTAGCGTCATCCGGAGCACCTCCACATTCTGGCCGGTTCTGCGGATCGCGATATTGGTCGTTGCGGCGCATATGTCGGCGCAATCGAGGCAAGTCCGGATGCATTGTCGCATGTCCATCTGCTCGGCAGAACAGGCATCCGCGCAAGAGGTGCACATCGCTGCGCAAAACATGGCATGGCGCGCGGCCGTTGCGAGCGCCTCGTTGAGGTTGCCTGCTACGTCAGGGTGCAACGCGATCATCTTGTGAATGGACATGAGTGGTCTCGATCGGTTTGGGACATCGGCTGAACGAGCAGCCGGCGCATGCGTTGCTTCGATTTATCGGGTTTTCTCCCCGGTTCAGGAGCTGGCCTGGCTCGAAGAGGTTCGGGGCGCAACGCAATGGGCGAGCCCATGCCGTCCACTCGGTCCCTATTATGCCCGCGCGCACGAGGTCGATGGGTCGATAAAGCGCGGCGTGGCCGAAAACAGTTGAAGCCAAATAGGGAAAGCCCCTGTATAGCGCCCGCCGATGCCGCACTGATTGGCGCGGCATTGCGGCTCGATTACAACCTTTCGCCCATGTCGCGCTGTCAACGGACGTCGATATGGATCCCGCCGCCGAAAGCGGCCTCTTGATTTGTGAAGTTGATGACCTTTCCTCAGCTGCCCCCCATTCTAAGCGACGCTTTGGTCGGACGCGGATATTCAACACCGACACCCGTCCAGGCGGCCGTCCTCGAAACCGATGCGCGCGGTCGTGATCTGGTCGTCTCGGCACAGACGGGCTCCGGCAAGACTGTCGCCTTTGGTCTGGCAATGGCTGATGAGCTGTTGGCGTCCGATGGTGAACTGCCTTTCGCGCTTAAGCCGCTTGCTTTGGTCATCGCGCCCACGCGAGAGCTCGCGCTACAGGTCAGCCGCGAACTTATCTGGCTCTACGACAAGGCAGGGGGACGCGTTGCCACTTGCGTCGGCGGAATGGACGCTTCGAAGGAAAGGCGCGCGCTGAATCACGGAGCGCATATCGTCGTCGGCACCCCGGGCCGGCTGCGCGACCATCTCGAACGCGGGGCGCTGGATCTCTCGGCACTCAAGGTCGCCGTGCTGGACGAAGCCGACGAAATGCTCGACATGGGCTTCCGGGAGGATCTCGAGGAGATCCTCGATGCAACTCCGGAGGGGCGACGCACGCTGCTGTTTTCGGCGACGATGCCGCAGCCGATCGTAGCGCTTGCCCGCCGCTACCAGCGCGACGCCTTGCGGATCTCGACGGTCGGTGCTGACCGCGGTCATGGCGACATCCAATATCAGGCGATGGCGGTTGCTCCGGCCGACATCGAGAATGCGGTCGTCAACCTGCTGCGCTTCCACGAGGCAGAAACCGCGATGCTGTTCTGCGCCACGCGCGATAATGTCCGCCATCTGTACGCGAGCCTGATCGAACGCGGTTTCGCAGCGGTCGCTCTTTCCGGCGAGCACAGCCAGAATGAGCGCAATCAGGCGCTGCAGCTGTTGCGCGACCGCCGCGCACGGGTGTGCGTCGCGACTGACGTCGCTGCGCGCGGGATCGATTTGCCGAGCCTGAGCCTCGTCGTCCATGTCGAAATTCCACGCGACGCCGAAACGCTACAGCATCGTTCAGGCCGCACCGGTCGGGCCGGCAGGAAGGGTACGGCGGTGTTGATCGTGCCTTATCCGCGCCGCAAGCGCGTTGAATCGATGCTGAGAGGCGCACGCATCGCTGCCGAATGGATCAAGCCCCCAACTGCCGATGAAATTCGTCAGGCGGATAATGAGCGGCTGCTTGCGGCCCTCCTCGCCCCGGCCGAAATCAGCGAACAGGATCGTACGCTCGCGGCGCGTCTGCTGACCGAGCGGAGCGCCGAGGACATCGCGGCCGCGCTCGTCCATGCCCACCGCGCTCGTCTGCCCGAGCCAGAGGATCTGATTGTCGGCGAAGCCCCGCAGGAGCCGCGTGGGCCACGCGCCGGTTTCGAAGATAGCGCCTGGTTTCGGCTCAACGTCGGCCGCAGGCAGAACGCCGATCCCCGATGGATTTTGCCGCTTCTGTGCCGTCATGGCCATGTCAGCCGGGGAGATATTGGTGCTATCCGGATTGGAGCCCATGAGACGCTGTTCGAGGTGCCGGGCGCGCTGGCGGGGCGCTTTTTGGATGCGGTACGGCGCACCGCCGATAATGATGATGGAGTGGACATCCAGCCAGTCGAGGGCAAGCCGCGCGATGAAACGCGTCACCACGGTCGTGACCATGACCGCGCTGTCCAGGCAGACAAGTCCGATCGCAAGCGCGCGCCGCGCGGCGCTCAGGCTCGACCAGCACATAAGCACCACAGCAAGGCTCCACGCGGGAAATCTGCCCACCGCAAGAAATCAAGCCGCGAGAAATGATCCGCGTGCTGATCGACGCCGATGCCTGCCCGGTCAAGGAAGAAACCTACAAGGTCGCCTTTCGCCATGACGTCCCCGTCGCCGTGGTCAGCAACAGCCCGATCCGAATTCCGGTTCATCCCCTGATCGAACGGGTCATCGTCTCAGCTAACTTCGATGCCGCCGACGATTGGATCGCCGAGCGGGCGAACAGCGACGCGGTCTGCATAAGTGCGGACATTCTGCTCGCTGAGCGCTGCCTCAAGGCTGGCGCGACGGTGATTGCCCCCAATGGCAAGCCGTTCACATCCGCGTCGATCGGCGGCGCCATTGCGACGCGGGCGATCATGGTGGATCTGCGGGCGGGCGGAGACATAGTGGGCGGACCTCCGCCGTTCAGCAAGACGGACCGCTCGCGCTTTCTCTCGGCGCTTGACGAAGCGATCGTCCGACTGAAGCGTGTGCACATGACGATGAGGCAGTCATGAACCGCACACCCCTTTGGACGACTTGCCCGTGACTGAGGCCTCCCCGCCGATCTGCGTAGCGGCTCTCTATGCATTCACGCGCTTCGACGATCCTGATGGGTTGCGCAAACCTCTGGCGCAGCAGTGCTGTGCACGGGGGATCAGGGGCACTTTGCTCCTGGCGGGTGAAGGCATCAACGGCACCATTGCCGGTTCGGATGCGGCAATTGCCGCCGTCCTCGCCCACATCCGTGAATTCCCGGGCTGTGCCGATCTCGATGTCAAATTTTCCCGAGCGACCGCCATTCCGTTTCATCGCATGAAGGTTCGCGTCAAGCGCGAGATCGTTACCATGGGTGAGCCCGACATCGATCCGCTGGCTGGTGCGGGTCATTACGTGGCGCCCGAGGATTGGAACGCGCTCATTTCGCAACCCGATACGATCGTGATCGACACGCGTAACGATTATGAGGTTGCGATCGGCAGCTTCGCCGGCGCGATTGATCCGCACACCAAGAGCTTTCGCGAATTTCCGGGCTGGTTCCGCGCTCAGCGCGAACGGCTGCTTAGCGAGGGCCGGTCGCCCCGGATCGCGATGTTTTGCACCGGCGGCATCCGGTGCGAAAAATCCACGGCTTTCCTGAAGGCGGAGGGCCTGGACGAGGTCTATCATCTGAAGGGCGGCATTCTCAAATATCTTGAAACGATTCCGCCCGAACAGAGCCTGTGGCAAGGCGAGTGTTTCGTGTTTGATCATCGCGTGGCGGTGACGCATGGACTGGCGCCCGGCACCCATGTGATCTGTCACGCTTGCCGGCGACCGATCAGTGAGCAGGGCAGGGCGGCACCCGAATATGTTCCCGGCATTAGTTGCGAGGTATGTTCTTCGGAACGCGACAACGAGCAACGCGCTGGTTATGCGGAGCGGCATCGGCAGGAGCATCTCGCCGCCACCCGCGGCGAAGCGCATGTCGGCCGCGCACAATTCCCGCGTGACCGATAGACCCATCCTCTACAGCTTCCGGCGCTGCCCTTATGCGATCCGCGCCAGGCTGGCGCTGCTGGTCAGCGGCACAATCTGCGAAATCCGGGAAGTGCAGCTTTCCGCCAAGCCGGCCGAACTGATCGCGGCGTCGCCAAAGGCGACGGTGCCGGTGCTCGTGCTGCCCGATGGACCGGTGATCGCGGAGAGCCTCGACATCATGCGTTGGGCGCTCGGCCGCCATGATCCCGACAACTGGCTGTCGCTTGAGGACAGATCGTTGATTGGCACCAACGACGGCCCGTTCAAGCATCATCTTGATCGCTACAAATATCCGAACCGCCATGCATCCGATCCGATCGAACATCGTGCAGCGGGCTTTGATATTCTCGCAGGCCTTGAAGCGCGTCTGTCTTCCAGCATCAATCTTTGTGGTGATGGGATGGGCTTTACCGATGCCGCTATCTTTCCCTTCGTCCGGCAGTTCGCCCGAACCGATTGGGCATGGTTCGATGCGCAGCCCTTGCCGCATGTGAAATCATGGCTGCACCGCAATCTGACTTCGCCGCTGTTCGATCAGGCGATGGCTCGTCTAAACCCATGGCGCGCTGGCGATGCGCCGGTGACATTTCCGGCAGCGGGCAGAGCTTAGGGATCGGCGCGGTGCTGGGAGTGCGATAGGGAGCGCCACTGCTCGCCCGCAGCCGGCATCAGCAAGTGCCACGGCAATTATAACTATTGTATAATTCTAGTATATCTATAGTATTAATATTGACCCATTTAGGGTTAATATTTCCCTTTTAAATTGGTAAAAACGTCAATTTGTTCTGCAGGTTACGTTTTGTTCACCAAGTGCTGGCTAGATATTGCTGGTTGCAAGGATAGGCATGTGGATCGTTTTGGCGGTCAGAATTTGGACGGCCTTAAGCACACCTGCTTTCGGCAGGTGGCGGCGGATCGCGGCGTTGCCGTGAACGGGGCTGTCCACGTGCCGAGTTACGACCAATGATCCTCGCGAACCTTGCTGCCGTGGTTCGACCGCTCCGTGATCGGCTTGGCTCGCTCAAAGCGGAAGCGCGCGGCGTTGCGCTGGTCGAAACCGCGCTCGCCGCCCCATTCCTGATCGCGCTACTGATTGGCCTGGTCGATACTTCCCGCTACGGTGCGGCAAAGCTCACGGTTCAGCAGGCCGTCAATCGCGGGCTGGAAATGTCGATGATGAACGGCCCGACGCTGAGTGCCAGTTCTATTCAGACGGAGGCGGCATCGCAGGCCGGTGTTGACCCCAGCAACGTGACGGTCACCCAGACACTTGAGTGCTCTGGAACATCGACCGATTGGAACGCGAGCTGCACCTCGAGCCAGGAAACGGCGCGTTACACCCAGATCCAGATCTCGACCACCTTCTCCCCGACCTTCGTGCTGGGCAGCATGGCCAAGCTGTACGGGGACGCCAACGGAAATATTCCCGTTTCCGTGACAGGAACGGTCCGCATCCAATGACACTGCGATCGCGTCTGCGCCGCCTTGGACGCGATTGCCGTGGTGCCACGATCCTTGAATTCGCGCTGATCGCGCCGGTATTGCTCGCGATGCTATTGGGCATCGCCTTGCTGGGCATCGTATTCTACGCCGAAGCAGGGCTAAGGAGCACCGTGGAGGACGCCGCCCGTTACGCCACCATATGGCCACGGCCAACGCAGACGCAGATCGCCGCACGGATGGCTTCCAAGCAGTTCGGTATGGATCCCGCGAATATCGTCGCGCCTACCATCACGTTCAACACAACAACGACGCCATATTATGTAACCATCACGATGGGTTACAACCTCACCATCAACTATGTGCTCGGCAGTCAGACAATCGCCTTGAGCGAGACCCGCCGCGCATATGTGAGCAGTTGAACGGGAGCCGTCACATGAAATCTTGGCTCTCGATCGCCTCACGCTTGCGTCATTTCTTGCGCGATCAGCGCGGCAACACGTTTATGATCGTGGCATTTGCGCTTCCCGTGGTGGTCGGTGCTGCCGGGCTTGGCGTTCACACGATGCAGCTGGTCCTCGTAAAGCGCCAGTTGCAGCGCGAGGCTGACTCGGCCGCGATGGCAGGCGCCTATTCGCTTTATCAAAGCCAGGGCAATACCGCCGCGACAGCGGCCGCCAACAAGTCGCTGACACAGAATGCGCTCGTCCCCGGCGCGACCCCCACGCTGACCCCCGGCTCCTATACCAGCGGCGGAACCACCTATACTTCCGCCATGTATGTGCGACTGGTCAGCACCCAATCTACACCCTTCATGGGGTTGTTCGGCCAATCCACATCGGATGTCTCCGCAGATGCGCGCGCGGC